>Ga0164243_10000063_pt1 | contig 277027 bp, 276 predicted proteins | sample OricompcompostOP_FD_108781 | JGI IMG/M metagenome (GOLD analysis project Ga0164243, IMG submission 108781) | Organic Plus compost microbial communities from Emeryville, California, USA - Original compost - Organic plus compost (OP) | ecosystem: Engineered > Solid waste > Mixed feedstock >... | reverse complement strand
GCTGCTTGCCGTTATTGGTATAGCTGTAGGTCGCATAGGCCTGCTCAAGCGGCGTCCCTACGCCTCGCCATATCTGGATCAGCTGCCCCGCCGCATCATAAATGTTCTTCGTTATCCGGTCAGTGCCACCACCGCTCTGCACACACGCATCCGGCAACACACCACCAAATGATGCAGGATTCATCCGAATTGCGGTGCACTTCAGCAAGCCGTTGTCATAATAGCTATTCTGAGCCATAGTATAAGTCACGCCGCCAACCGCATGAGTCTCTTTGGTCTTGGACCCTATAATATCATAATTGCTCGCCACTGAGGATTGAGCAACGAAACTGTTCCATTCAGCTATGCTCGGGCCATTCACGGCCCCCTTCTCTTCCAACGAGACTTCGCCTCGCAACGTATAACTGATCCGTATCGCCGGGTTCTTGAGCGCTCCAATCCCATCCGGGTCGGGCGACACCTTACCGATCACCTGACGCGCCGCATCATAATGCGTGCTCACCGCATCCACGGCTCCGGGCAACGGACCGTCCACCAACACCACATTGCCGATATCGTCATAGCCGGTCGTCGTGACCGCGCTCAGCAAATTATCGCCGGAACCGGTTGTAACCGATATCGGCAGAAGGTTGTTGGGCGTCCCATTGGTCTGCGAACCGTAGTCCAGCACGGTCTTGAGTTCATTGGCAGAACCAGGACAACTCAGTGCAGTGGCGCACTGCGTCGTGTACCATAACATGCTGATTGGCAGCCCAGATCCAACGATCGAAGCGGGACCGTTCTTGTAATAAGCTTGGCGGCTCTGGTAAAAGTTCTGCGTCCTGGGGCGATTGCCTGCAGCATCTGCTGGGCCCGTCACCGTCTCCAGCTGACCAAACCCATTATACGTATAGTCCGTCTGGTTAAGCCGGCCGTCACGCTCCCAAATCACATTCCGACAGGATGTTCCACCCAAACACGTGTTACCGACACCGCGCTCAATTACAATACTCGATAATCCGGTTCCGGGTTTCGGAACATATATTTCTTTTGTTATTATATTTGTACGTCCATCATAAATATAATCCACATAACTCCCATCTGTAGCGCTTATTCGATCTGGACGAGAAGATAGATTAGAAGGACCATAACGCAGAACTATCGTTCGCCCCAGATCGTCCGTGAACGACAACGGCCGCTTCGTTCTCCACTTCGAAGACACTACCATCTTCCGCCCCTCGGGATCCGTCACAGTCATGTTAGCTAGATCCGGATTAGGATTACCATCCAAATCAAATTCGCCAGCAGGAGTGGTTAAATATTGATAACTCCATATCTTTCCGTCCAAGGAAACAGAACTGACAGCCGAGAGCCAATAATAATAATCGGGATTGGGCGATACCGTGAAAACTTTTCCTGGCTGTACTTCGCCCGGCCTTTTAACAGACAAAATGCGATTGCCTCCACTGACGCTAGAGGAATATGTCGTAGTCCGTGAAAGAGCATCGGTTACAGAAAAAGAGCTTCCAGACCTAACATAGGTTACCGAAGGCCATTCATGCACAAAAGAACAAGAATCTTCCAATGGATTACAATAATCAACCGCTGTATTTACAGCAGTTATTTTTCTAATCTCTAATGAGTTGAAATCATAATGGCCATATGTTGGAATCAACGGACTAATATACTCATATTTTAGCATGTAACCAAAATTATTGGTAACAGATTGAATGCGACCAACATAGTATTTATTTCCAGATACCGTATAATAACTCATTTTTATATTTATGCTTATTACTCTTCCGTCAGGAAATTCAATTTTTGTTAAGGCAGTCGACCCATTTGCATTATAAATATCACTATCAAAATAATATTTTTCTCCACCTTTATCGATGAACGTATATTTTTTCCCAGTTGGGTCCAGATAAAGATTACAGCCACACTTCTCGGTATCTTGATCAAATGGCAAAAATTCCACTCTATCATAGGTTCCGAACCTAAATGTACCTTGCCGCGTATCGACCACGTAAGTCCTTAGGCCTTCTTCTTCATAATTATCTATAACTGTAGCAGAAAAGTTATCGTAACCAGCAGAAGGGGTTCCGGATATAGCCGCAATATTCTGGATATCCAGAATCTTATGCGTTAATCCCGTATTTTTATTTCCAATTGACAGATCATTTTGAACAAGAGAAAATAAACCTGATGATAAATCAACTCCGTTCTTGTCAATATTACTATGATTTGGCACAAATGGCGGCCTTTGCTGCGCATTCGCAATTCCATTTCCGCTTGATATAAGAATCATACTCGCTGTAATCATCAGATTACTTGATATCAGTCTTTTTCTTGCTGTCATAGTTACATGATTTTTACTTAAATACATACCATCCCCCCGGCCATTTACGCTATTCAATTAAGATATTTTTTGGTCGATAGATCCGGACGTCGATACTGTGTCGACGAAAATTGCATGAGCGCCTAGAACAAGGTCCGACACTCAGAAGACGGTGACGCCTGCGGCAATGCTGTTTTAAACTGCACGGTTTCAGAACCATCATCTGCACAGACGCAGGCGACAAGCCAGCCAACAATGCCAACGCGTAAGTGATTTGTCAGCCCCTCCCTTTTGCGAGAATTATTGGCTTGGAATCGTATTGCCAAACGAAATGATCACTAATGACCTGTTATCTGGCCCTTCCGGCCACGCTTAACCTGAGTAGACGAACCCACAATCGCCGGAGTACTCAGCCGCGTACCAGCAGCTTTCCATAGTAAGCACTAGTAAATTTCTAGTTAAAGGCAATCAATTACAGTAAATTAATACCTGGAATTTATCGACACATCGAGAGATTGATGAGGAAATAATAGGGAACAAAATGAAAAAAAATATAATCGTTGGATTGATTGCGTGCCTTGGACTCCAAGCACACTCGGCGCAAGCACTCGTCGGATGCGCCGGTCCGGTGAGTTCCATCGAAGTTCGGACTGACGGAATACTCGTTGCTAATTGGGGCTTTGGAACTAAGTATATTTGTTGGCTGAATACAACGGGCTCGAATGCGGGGGGACCTACCCTCACCAAGGAGGCGTGCGCAGCACTTTATTCAATGTTCGCCACGGCCCTAGCGAACCATCAGCAGATCGTTTCCTATCATCAGAATTCTACAACGTGCAATCAGGCCCTTACGCCCAATGATACCATCGGCCGCTGGGCAGTGGAGCAAGCTTACGGTTACATGGTTTATTCAGGATGATCGCTATGTTCCAAACAGCGAAAATTCTTCAAATAAGTAGGTTGGCTGGTATTACGTTGGCAGTGCCATCGACGCTGTGGATTTGTAGCGCAAGCGCAGCCATAGGACAAAGGTGCCCCGCAGGAATGAAGTTGAACGATACGGGAACGGGCGCAGTTAGGATTGAGTTCGCGCCGGAAAATATCACAAAATCCGGCGCTCTGAAAATTGAAACAGCGGCTTCCACTCCGCGAAGCGCTCAGCAAGCTCCAATAAAAATCGAAACGGCTCCCTCACCTTCACTTAACGTTATTCAGTCGATGGGCTTACTTGTCGAAACGGCGGCGCCAATTGCCCAGACGCAGAATATACGCGTTGAGATTGCTCCTAACGCTTCATCCGCATTTGGCCGATGTCAATGAGGTGAGAGTCAGGCGCGCAAAATTGCATTGCAGGCCTTGTTTTCCACACGTTCCGCTTCCCCCGTATCGAAGATTATCTGCAAAGCTTCATCCATATGCCGCAGTAATTGCGCCGAAAACTGACAGGCGGCTATCAGCTTGCTGGCGATGTTAGCGGACACGTTCCTGTCGCCTCACTCGAGCCTCAAATAGTCTTCTATGAATCTCGAGAAAAGGCTTGAGCGATGGCGGGACCTGAGCAAGGCGAGCGCTCGGATCGATGCCGGCTTTGACTGCTAAACTGGATGAAAAATCGGGTGCAAGCACGATGGCCCCATCCGAAGCAAAGCTGATTAACAACGCATCAAATGCCGCGTCATAAGCCGCTGACAAGAGCAATCCGTTGTTCGAATCTAATCGCTCAATGTTATCGCAACTGGTCCAGGGTTTGATATGCGAAGCACGCAATAACTCAAGCCGATCTAGCCCCGTTACCGCGCATCGCCCACCCCAACGATCGATCAGATCCTTGCGAAACTGTCCCTGGCCTACACGGGCTTTGACGATCGCATCGCGCACCGTTTCTCCACCTGTCGGCGGAGGCGCGTCGACAATCGCTCGTTGAGCAATGTCTCCACCTGCTCCAGACAACACTAGAAGATACTCACCTATCGCGATCGGCAGCCCGAACAAATATCCTTGATTTGGTCTTCCGGCCGTTGTGAAGGGGGAATGCTTGGCTGGCAGTTCGTCTGCAACCGATGGAACCCAGCGATCATAGAACAACGGTGTCGGCAGGTCCGTGTAAACCACATCCAACCGCCACCCATCCGCTTGCCAATGTGCTTCGTCACGAGGATCAGGTCTCGGCGCCTCGTACGCCACATTGCTCGCCTGCGATAAAGCTCGAACCGCGTTATCGACCCCAGAAAATATGAGATCGCCCGGCTGAACGAGCGTCATGTTTGTCCAATAGGCCTGGGATTGACCAGCTTTACCTACCCTAGGTGCCCACATATAGCCGCCAGCGCGCGACCGCTTGAAGCTGTTACCCTGATAGACAATCCAAAATGCCATCGTGCCCCCCAAATTCCCGTCGCCGGACTATATGTGCATGGTCACAGCCGGTTCGCTACACCCGAGACATTCCTCTGTCCTACATCGAGTTAATCTGCTTGATAGCCCTGATGAAGCGTCCCACTGCCGTTAAGCTGGAATTTGGATTTGTGGCGCTGCTGGTTTTAGGTGCCCTGCTTCATGGCATTGTCCGTGGGCTCATGTCGCTGGGTTGATCACGCCAAGTCGAATTCCAGAAGGTCTCGATGATCGACGAAAGAGAGATTTGGGCCTGCGCCAACCACATGCTTAAGCGCTACGGCGCTGACGCCTGGTTCCATGCTGCGCAACGCGCGGATGAGCTTCTCGCTGAAGGTGATTTCGAGGGTCAACGAACCTGGTGCCGGATACTGGATCGGATCCATCAGCTGGATGCCACTGAGGCGGCCGGGTCCCTGCAGTAGCGCGGCATCCGCCTATCAACATGCCTCCCTTCGATCTTGGTGTTGATAGCAATCACTTTACCCAATGCCTTTAAAGCTGGGCGGGGAGGACGACATGTTTCGTCGAACGAGATGGATGCAGTGGAAATCGACGCTGATCGCAAGCCTGCTTGGCGGCATCACTATTGCCCAATATGGGGATTGGACTGTTGAGATTGCATTCGGGTTGAGTATCGCTCTCGCGACTGCCGCCAATCTCACTATCTTTCGCCGCCAACGCCCTCGACGGCCTTTCGCTTCGCGGCAAAGCTTACCGCGGATGTCCGACAAACACGCATACGCTTTCATCGGCCTAGCATCAGTCGGCCTCTTCTTGACCGTCTTTTTCTGGCCAAGCGAACAAGCCAATCTTGCCGCCGCATCACTGGAAGCCTCCAGCTTTTCCTGCCGGGTTAGCAGCATCACAGATGGTGACACGTTACGCTGCGTCGATGGCACGCGAATTCGTCTTCACGCCGTTGCGGCTAGGGAACGTGACGGAAGTTGCAGCCCTGGCCACCCATGCCCAACGGCGTCCGCCGCCGCTGCAACCGCAAAGCTGACTGAGCTTGCGCAAGGGCAGGCTCTCTCATGCCGGCAAATAGGCACAAGCTATGATCGCGTAACAGCCGTCTGCCGCAATGAAGCCAATGTGGAAATCAATTGCGCCATGGTTGAAAGCGGGACGGCTCTTCTATGGCCAAAATTCAACGCTCAAAGCCCAATTTGTCGGAGTCTAATGCACTGAAGTGGACACTCATCCAGGTTTTTATCGCGGCATTCATCCGATATTGATGAATGGGTGTGAATTGAGATTGTCGGGGGGGATATGAAACTAATTACAGCATTCTTTCTTGCGGGGGCAATCGCAAGCCCAGCGCAGGCTGAAGTACTCCATCTCGTTTGCTTGGGTGGTGGCTCAGCTACCAAGCAATCAAGCTCCAGCGCTTATGCCGCGAATAGCTACGGCGAGAACGCTTGGGCTACTGTCACCGGCACACGCGATGTGATGTTTGAAGATCAAGTCAATATCGAGATTATCGATGGCGTAGGAAAAATTCGCATGCCACGGACCATGCTTCCAAGGATCAGGGGTGGGAAGGACGGCTGGTTCGAGATCGAGAACCTCAAGGTCGGCGAACGTGAGATTACCGGCAATGCTGGCGTAAATTTCATCAATTCGCCAAAGCTGCGGATCGATCGGATGACGGGAATGATTAGCATCAATGGTAAGTCCGGATCATTTGCAGCCCAATGTAAGGCATATGATCCAGCCACGACACAACGCGCCTTTTAAGGTCGGGCCCATATAAGCTGGGACCGGATCTGGGCCGAAAGCGGAAAGTCCGCTTTAAACGCGATGACCGATAGGCGGCCTTCGATCCTGGGCGTGCCTCAGCAGATGAGCCAGAACTCGAGTAAAAGGCAGCGTTAGTGCCGAGAGGCTAATGCTGGCACTGCCTGTGCCTCTTCTGACGCTCGGTAGAGCCACTGCCTATATAGTACGCCCTCACTTCTCGGCCCCGAACGCTCGACTAAGAAGAATCATGCCAGGCCGAGCGTTGGTGTGCTGCCCCTGATCGATCACCACGACGCCGTTGACCAATACATAAGGCACACCCAGTGGGTAGGATTTCGGCTTTTCGTACGTTGCTGTTTCCGCAATCGTTTTTGGATCGAAGATCACGACGTCCGCATAGAAGCCTTTCTGAAGCTGGCCGCGATCGGGCAAGCCCAGGATCTGCGCTGGCAACGACGTCATCTTTCGCACCGCCTCCTCGAGTGTCAGCACCTTTTCGTCACGGACATATTTGCCTAGTACGCGGACATTCGTACCGAAAGTACGCGGGTGCGGAAAACCCGATGCTGCCACGTTGAGCGCGCCGGCATCACTCGAGATCGCAATCCAGGGCTGCTTCATCACCAGCTGGACATTCTCCTCCGACATCGCGTGGAAGATGCCGCCGATATTGCCACCAGCCTCGGCCATCAGTTGGATGCAGGTATCGACCGGATCCGTGTCGCCGCGCAGCTTGGCGATCTCAGCCAGCCGCTTGCCCTCATACTCCTTGTGGCCCGGGAATGAAGCGCGGGCATAGGTGATGCCTTCCGCATCGCCATGCTCGTGCATCCAAGCCTTGAAGTCTGGATCCGCCTTGATCTTCTGTTGGGTGGTGGGATCCTTCAACATCTTCGCGAACTCGGCGGGACCGTGGACGCGCGCCCAGACCGGGAAGAACGCGCTCCAGCCATGGTTCATCGCCGTGTACGGGTATTCGTTGACGGTGACGTCGATCCCTTCGGCGCGGGCGGCATCGATGCGATCGATATAATGCTGCATCTTCGGCCAGTTCTGCCGGCCGCGAATCTTGAAATGGAAAATGTGGATCGGCACCTGCGCCTCGCGCGCTAACCGGAACATGAAGTCCAGTTCCTTGTCCTGTTCGAATCCCTCGCTACCTATGTGGGACGTGACGTTGCCGCCATAGCTGGCGACGACCTTCGCCAGCGCAATTACTTCCTCCGGAAACGCGGGACCGCCGCTTTCGAAGCGCAGCACCATGCCCCACGCGCCTTCCTGCATCGAGCGCGCCATCAGCGCCTTCATCTTCTCGAGTTGTTCCGGCGTGGCCGGCTTTGGCGAATAACCGACGGAGATGCGGCGGATCTGCTCGAACGCCGCATGCGAGATAACGTTCATCGAGATGCCTCTGTCCTTCAACCGGCTGAAATAGCCTGTGAAGGTTGTCCAGTCGGTATGAATGCCATCCTCGGTCGAAACCGGCAGCCCATCGCGCGGCGCCGCCGACGTGCTCTCGCCGAGCACGTCCAGCGTCACGCCCTGACGGACCTTACTCTCCGCATTGCCATCCGCGAGCAGCGGCATTTCCGAATGGGTATGAAGATCGATATAGCCGGGCGTTACGATCATACCGCTGGCGTCGATCGTCCGTGCAGCTGTCGCACCAGACAGAGCGCCGATCGCCGCGATATGCCCATCCTTAATCGCGACATTGCCGGAATACCATGGGTTGCCGGTACCATCGACGATATGACCGCCCTTGATGATAATGTCATATTGCGGTGCGCCCTGCGCCAGTGCGCCGCCCGCCAATGCCGCGGTAACCAGCAGAATCCCGGCCGACGCACCCAAAGTCCCCCTATTCAGCATCGATTTCCCTTTTGCCTTTGCGTTGCCAGCGGTGGAGCCCATCACTGCTTTTCCCAGTCCCAGTCGATTGAGGATTTCAGATCGGCCGGCTTCGGCTGGTTCGATTCCTTGCCGATCGGGCCGGGCGGATCGACCGGCGGATAGGCTGCGCCCATGAACTCTAGATAGGTCTTGGGCGATTTCGGATCATATTCGAACTTCGCCAGTGCCGGCCGATAGCGGGCCATCTCTTCCTTGTTCAGATGGATGGGCGGCGTCGATTCAGGCGGAATCAGACTTTTCCAGGTCGGCCATTTGGCCAGTTGCTGCTGGAAATCCGCCTTGATCGTCGGCAGAGCCGTGGGGTCGACGATCATGTCTATCATACTCGCCGCCAGCGCCTTGGCGCCGGCGGCGATGCCCTTATGTGCGATCGGCGTAGCGGGACCAATCGCGGCGGACCAGTGATGGCCCGCCAGGGCGCCCTCCGGTTTCGCAGGGATATACATGCGGACGTAAGGGACGTTCCACGAGATATCACCGGCGTCCGAAGTCGAGGATCCTTGTCTGTCGGAGGATAGCTTGTCGACCTGGGTGGGCAGACCTTCGACAGGAGCGCCCATTGCTTTCTGAAAGGCGCGCGCGAACGCTTCATCATTGGCGGACCAATTCGGCATGCCGACCAGTTCGATGTTCCTTGTCACCAGTTCGGCAAGCGCCTTGTTGCCATTGAACGGCCAGGAGCCGGAGAGGATTCGCTCGCTCACCTCGGTCTTGGTGGATATCGCCGCGCCCTTCGCGATGTCACGACTCCAATCGAGCAGACTGACGACGATTTCCGGCGATTTTGCTCGGAAATAATACCAGACCGTCGCTTCGGCCGGGACCACGTTGGGCTGCTTGCCGCCATCGGGAATGACATTGTGCAGCCGAGCATCGGCGGGATCATAGCCATGCTCGCGCATCATGTTGACGCCCGTATCCATTAACTCGACGGCATCAAGCGCACTGCGCCCCTGCCAGGGCCGGGCACCGTGCGCCTGTTTCCCCTTAAAGCTCCACTGCACCGATATGTTGGCGAAATTGTTGAGGCCGTAACTGGTGCCGAACTGCGTGCCGACGTGCACATCAAGCATCGCATCGACGCCTTTGAACAACCCGGCATTGACCATATAGCCACGGCTGGCGAGCAGTTCTTCCGCGGGGCCACCATAGACGATGATCGTGCCCGGCAGCTTGTACCTGTCCTTCAATGTCTTCATCGCCAGCGCGGCGCCGATCAGTGTGGGCTGGTGCGTGTTGTGTCCTTCGCCATGGCCCGGTGCGCCCTCTACCACTGGATCATGCGCCAGCGCGGTCGGCTTTTGAGAGGCCCCCGGCACACCGTCGAAATCAGACATCAGGCCGATCACCGGTCCACCCACCCCATAGGTCGCCATATAAGCGGTAGGCATGCCGGCCACGCCCTTTTCAACTTTGAAGCCCGCATCACTCAACGCCTTGGTGACGAGATCGATCGTCTTGAATTCCTGAAATCCGATCTCTGAATAGGAGAAGATCGCGTCGCTGAGCTTGCCCATGCGGTCGGCATTCGTATCCACGATCTTGAAGGCTTCCTGCTTCAATTGCTCAGCGTTCGGCACCTGCTGGGCGGCAAGCGGCGTGGTCCAGAGCAGCGCCAACAGGGTAAGCGACGAGGCAAGTCCTATATTCGTCATATCAGCTTCCATTGTCGCCATTTGGGGTATCTACCTCGTTGGAGGCCTTGCCGACCGCTGACGCAGGTTCAGCCGGGGGGTAGGCAACACCCAGAAACTCCAGATATGTCTTGGATGATTTCGGGTCATATTCGAATGGTTTGAGCGCTTCGCGGTATTGCGCCATCTCCTCGACGTTCAGATGGATCGGCGGATCGGCATCCGGTGGGATGAGGCTCTTCCACTCCGGATATTCCGATAGTTGCTTGGCGAATCCGGCCTTAATTCCCGCAAGCACGTCAGGGCAGGTCAACATGTCGATCACGCTGCCGGCAACCACCTTGGCGCCCACCGTGATCCCCTTATGGGCAAGCGGCGTGGCGGGTGCGATGCCCGCTGACCAATGATGGCCGGCCAATTCGCCGTCGGGTTTCGCTGGGAAACGCAAGCGGACGTAGGGCGTCTGCCAAGAAACGTCACCAGCATCGCTGGAACTGGATGATTGCGTGGACTTGCGAAGCGGATCCACCTGAGTGGGCATGCCATCCATCCGTACGCCCATTGCTTTCTGAAAGGCGCGCGCGAAGGCTTGATCCGCAGGGCTCCATGCGGGCATGCCTACTAACTCGATGTTCGACTGGACGAGTTCGGCCAGTTCCTTGTTGCCGTTGAATGGCCAGGATGCCGACAGGATACGCTCCGTCACCGTCGTGCCGGTCGCAAGCGCGGCACCCTTTGACGCCTCTCGTACGCGCTTGAACAGATCCCAGGCACCTTTGGCGGTAGTATGCCGAAAATAATACCAGCCGGTCGCAGCCGCCGGGACGACGTTGGGCTGTTGGCCGCCGTCCGGGATAACATGGTGCATGCGCGCGGCGGGCTCGATATGCTCGCGCATATAATCGGTAGAAATGTTCATGATCTCGACGGCATCAAGCGCGCTGCGCCCTTCCCACGCCCGCGCAGCATGGGCCTGAGTGCCGCTGAATGACCATTCGGCGGAAATGATCGCCAGATTGTTGATGCCATAGCTGGTGCCAAGCGTCGTTCCGATATGTACGTCGATCGCGGCGTCCACACCCTTGAACAGTCCGGCATTCGCCATGTAGCCGCGACTGGCGAGCAGCTCTTCCGCCGGACCTCCATAGACGACGATCGTGCCCGGCAGCTTATACTTGTCCTTCATCGCTTTCACGGCAAGCGCAGCGCCAATGAGCACAGGCTGATTGGTATTATGCCCTTCCCCGTGACCCGGCGCACCCGGCACGATCGGGTCATGTGTCAATGAGGTCGGCTTTTGGGACGTGCCCGGCACGCCATCGAAGTCGGACATCATGCCGATCACCGGCGATCCCGAGCCATATTTGGCCATGTAAGCGGTGGGCATCCCTGCCACGCCTTTTTCCACGCTGAACCCAGCGGCCGCCAGCGTGGACGTAATCAGGGCAATGGTCTTTTCCTCCTGAAATCCGATTTCAGAATAGGAAAAGATCGCATCGCTTATGCGGCCGACCCTGTCAGCGTTGGTATCGACAATCGCGAACGCATCTTTCTTGATATGCTCGACAGAGGATGGCGCAGGAACGGATTGGGCGATTGCGGGGTTCGCGACCGCCAGTGCAAGCACCGACGCAAAAGCGATACGGATCATGGCAGTTGATCTCCCAGGCATTGGTTGGATGCGGCCCCGCCTCGCAATCGCCGGCCAAAGAGGGTAAAGGCGACTTCGAGGCGAGGGGAGAACCATCAGAACTTCAGCCTGGCCGAAATCCGATAGGTGCGACCATACATGTCGTAAATCGACTGGTTTGTTGCGGGATAGGAAGGAGCACTGTTGCCCGTCGGTCCTCGGCCGATCAGCGCCGGATCAGTGTTGAGGATGTTGGCAACGGTGAATTGTAGTTCACCTCGCGTGTTTGCCCACCCCTGGAAGGCAAAGGTGATCGAACTATCGAGCCAGAATTTGCCATCAACGTGGTTGTTGTTGATCGTACGGTGCTCCACCGTCGAGGCCGGACAGTCCGACTGACACTCAATATAGGCATTGCTAATCTTGCCGGAACTGACACCGCGCCCAATTAGGCTGAAGGTGAATGGCTCGACATTGTAAAGCGCACTGAGACGGTAGACCCAACTCGCGGGACCACCACCCCAGGTGCCGTCGTTGCTGCCTGCAGTATCGATGGGCGCATCAATGCCATTGTTAAGCAGATTTTCGATATAGTGGGTCGCAAGGCCGCGAAGCGTCAGTTGGCCGGCGCCCAGTTCGGCACGGTAGGTCGCCTCGAGGTCTAGCCCGCGCGCGCGCTGCCGGGCAAAGTTGAGCGGTGCTAATCTGATCTGTAATTGCCCATCTGGCCTGGTCGTAATATTCGCGCACTGCTCTGCGATGTTCTGCAAATAACACATGTCGGCGACGATCTGGGGCTGAAGCGAGTTAATCGCATCCGTAATATCCACTTCATAATAATCCGCTGAAATCGCGAAACCTGGTAAGAACGTCGGTGTAAAAACGGCACCAATAGTCCAGCTATCAGCTACCTCCGGTTTCAAATTGGAATTGCCGGTGGCAAGCTGTTGGTATTCAGTCGATTGACCATTGATGAGGACTGTATTGCTGCGTCCGGTGCCCGCCGCGAACAGTTCGTCCAGATTGGGTGCACGAATGTCATGCGAAATGGTCCCACGAAACTTGATATCGTCGATCGGCTGATAGGTCGCACCCACCTTCCAGGTCTGTACGTCGCCTGATGTGGAATAGTGAGTGAACCGGCCGGCAGCATTGAGTTCGAAACCCTGGAACACGGGCATGGCCAGTTCCACGAAACCTTCGGTGACATCGTATTTGCCTACGTTTGGTAGGTAATTCCCATACTGCCACCCGTCGCGATACTGGTCCTCGACAAAGCCATCGACCTGCTCCCGGCGCCATTCACCGCCGAAAGCGACGGCCATCGTGCCCCCCGGCAATCTGAACAGATCGCCGCTGAAGGTAAGTGAGGCGACGTCCTGCTTGATCGTCTGCAGGCGATAAGGGGTGCCCATGACATAATCGATCCCCGCCTGGGTGACCCCGCCCATGCCGATACGGTTGAGAGGAGCGCAGGATGGATCGTCGTTATCAGGATTGGTATCGACATTGATGCGACACACGATCTGACTCGTCGGATCGCCCGGAACGGAATAGACCGCGTCCGTCGCCGCATTCATTCTGGCGTTATGCCAGGTATTGATCAGATTTTCGTTAAGTTTGGAAATACCCTTCTGGTAATAGAAGTCCCAACTCCAATTTCTGTTAAATGCCATAAACTTGCCGCTCGCCCCAGCGACGTAGCGATAGACCTCTCGCACGTTTGTCGCAGTGCCGGGGGGGATGCCAAAGTTGGACGAACCGAGGGAAATGGTGGACAAGCCATTGTCAATCATCTGTTGCCGCACCGATTCCGGCAGGAAGGCATTGTCAGCTGCGATCCTCAAATTCCCGGCATTGATCGATTGGATGTAGACCGAATATCCCTCATCGCGATTATACGAAGCTTGACCGAAAATCTCGATGTCGGGGGTAAGCTCGAACATCACACGTCCGAAGGCGCCGATCCGTTCCTGCCCTGGCTGAAAAGAATTGATGCCTACCCAGTTGCTCGATGTATACTCCCAATCACCCCCGATCATCCAAGGTCCGGAGACCTGGCCGTAATTGAGCTGACCGGTCGTTGCCCGCCCGGTCGCCGGGTCGATCGGCCCGAAGTAAAGTCCGCGCAACGGACCACTGGCGACCACGCCGCCGGGCGTTGCGTTGCTCGGACCGATGCCAAAACCGACATATCGTTCCGGCTCACCATTCCCCGGCGCATAGACGGGATTATTGATATGGAAGTAGCCGCGACGATTCCAGTCGCGATCTACTTTATGAATACCTGGAAGATCGTAATATTCCCCCGAAGCGATGACTTTCAGCCGGCCATCCATGGCGGAAAATCCAGCTGTAGCAGTGAACCGATAAAACTCGCCATCGCCATAGTCAGTGATGCCCGTATCAGCGGTGAATTGCAGCCCCTGGAAGTTCTTGTTCAGGATGAAGTTCACGACACCGCCGACGGCATCCGAACCATAAGCGGCCGAAGCCCCGCCCGTCACAACCTCGACCCGCTCGATAAGTTGCTGGGGGAAGGTATTCACGTCCACGAGTCCTGTGGCCGTCGATGCCACCGAGCGTTGGCCGTCGAGCAGCACAAGGGAACGGCCGGCACCAAGGCCCCGAAGGCTGATGGCATTGATACCCGCTTGCCCGCCGCTTAGCGAACCCGTGCTGCCGGCCGGCGTCGAGCTACCCGCGATGGAGGGAAGCTGGTTGACGAAATCGGCAACGTTGGCCGGCGCCTGCGCCTGGATGTCTGCATTGGTGAGCACGCTTACCGGGGTTGGTGCGTTGTAACCGTCACGGACGATGCGCGAACCGGTGACCGTGATATCTTCTATCACGTCGGCGCGCGTTTCTTCCTGAAAGGCGGCCTGGGCGAGCTGCTCCTGAGGAAGCCCAGCCGGAGCCGGGGCATCATAAGCAGCGGCCGTGATGACTGCGGCAGGTTCCCCTCTTGCGGCTTCCTGCGCCTGAGCAACCTCCCCCCCAAAGCAAAGGGCCAGCAGGCTGACGGTGGTGTAACCGGAATATCGAGTGACGCGCGGCCGACCGGTGTTGGTCGAATCTGTTTGAAAGATCATGATTGCCCCCTTTTGGGTTTTGTTCTTGACGACGCCGGGCAATCCTCTCCGGTAATCTTAGTTAGTATCTCCCTGGATTCACTCCACTTTTATAATTTCTCTTATCGTCAGTCCGCCGCCTTGGCGGTTGACTGCGAATAGACCTCGTGGCCGCCGATGATCGTGCGCTCCACCTTGATGTCCTGGATGCGCTCTGGATCGATCGTCAGCGGGTCGGCGCTGAGCACCGTGAAGTCGGCGACCTTGCCAGGCTCGATCGAACCCTGTTTCTTTTCGTCGAAGGTGAAATAGGCAGGCTCCAGCGTATGCATTTCCAACGCCTGCTGGACGGTCACCGCTTCGCTCGCGCCGTGGACTACACCGTTCCAGCCCTTGCGGGTGACGGCGGCGTAAATCCCCGCAATCGGCCCATAGGGGCCAGCATCGGACCCGTATGAAACCCTGATTCCGTGCTTGAGCAACGACTGAGAAGGCTGCTGGGTCGCCTCACGCGCCGGCTCCAGTGCCTCGTCCGCGTAGGAACCCAGCGACAGCAGAAAGCCCGGTTGGCTGGCCACATTGATGTGCAGCGCCGCCATTTTCTTCAGCGTATCTTCGGGCGGCAGCACGGCCACGTGGTGCAGATAGTCCCGATGATCGGCGCGGGGCGCCTCGTTCAGCACCTTTTCCATCTCGTTGACGACCATCACGACGGCCGCATCGCCCATGGTATGGATACCGACCTGCCACCCCAGTTCGTGGGCACGCTTGGCGACCCGGTAATATGCCGAATCCGGGATGCGCTGCTCCCCGTAGAAGCCGGGGCGGTTCTCGTAGGGCTTGATCGACCAGAAGATCGGCGCGCTCAAGCCGCCGTCGATGCTCATCTTAACCGCGCCCATCTTGAGCTTCGGGTGGGTGAACACCTTGGTGCGGTCGCCAATCGCCTCGATCTCGGCGATGGATTCCTTGACACCCACTTCGGGATCGTCATGCGTGTCGTAACCTGGGCTGACGCGAAGTTGCACGGTCATGCGCGGTAATTCGTCACCCCAGCGGTCGTAAAGCGCCTGGACCAGCTTGAGCCCGCTCGGCCGGACGCCCGCGACATTCACGCTGGTGACACCCATGCTCACCAGCTGGGTAAGCAGCGTATGCCAATCGGCCAGCTGCTGCTCCGGGGGCGCCGCGCCCTGTCGCTTTTCCGGCGGCAGTACATCGTAGATCACCCGCCGCGCCGCCTCGAGAATCTTGCCGTTGGGCTCACCATTGGCGTCATGGACGATCTCGCCGCCCTGCGGCTTGGTATCGCGCGTCACATTCGCCATCTTCAACGCCATCGAATTGACGAGCAGCGTATGCGGACCTCGAGCGATCGCCACCGGATGATCCGGCGCCACCTTGTCGAAATCCCAGCGCGTCGGCAGCGAACCGTTCGGCCATTCCTCGCGGGCGATGTCGCCGATGATCCATTCGCCCTTGGGTAGGGTCGCCGCCTGCTTCCTGACGGCTTCCAGCAGCTTGGGCAGTGTGTCGGCATGGTGCAGCCAGTCAGGCAACTTGTCGATCATGCCGCCATATTTCCAGTCCTGCAGCGGCCCTCCGAGATGGATATGGTTGTCATAGAAGCCCGGGATTAGCGTTTTGCCACCGAGATCGACGATCTTCGTGGCTGGACCCGCAAGCGCTCGCACCGTCGCAACCGATCCGACCGCGACGATCTTGTCACCACTCACCGCCACCGCCTCGGCAATTTCCGACTTCGGATTGACAGTGATGATCTTCGCATTCTGGTAGATCACGTCCGGTGTCTGAGCGAAGCCAGCCGCAGGAATAAACGAGGCAAAACCGATCGTGGCCAGGATGGCGATGCGAGACATTGAATCCCCTTTTTCTGCGCTTGCGCGCGCCGAGCATGACCCTTTTTCGGGTCCTACGATTTCCCTGATACGTTGATCTTCCGATGCCCCGCCTGGGCTTGCAAGGTGCAAAACTGCGCAAGGCGGTGCATGGATGACACCATATCGGGGTTTTTGTGCCGCTTTCCGAATGACACAAGGGCGCCGGAAGCCGATCAAGCCGGCCGACGCCCTTAATCAACTCTTCGATACCGGAATCGAGCACTTTACCAATTAGGCGGCGAGCAGACCCAGCGATTCGCCACAGCTGAGACCGAGACTTTCAGCGACAGCCGCGTTGAATATCTCGCCGTGATGGACATTGAGCCCTGCGCGCAGCAATGGATCGGTGATAATCGCCTTCAGTCCACCGCCAGCAATGCGCAGCCCGAACGGCAGCGTCGCGTTGTTCAGCGCGGCACTTGACGTCAACGGGACGGCGCCCGGCATATTGGCGACACAATAATGCACCACGTCGTCCACGACATAGGTCGGATCGGCATGGGTGGTCGCGTGCGATGTTTCGAAGCAACCACCCTGGTCGATCGCCACATCGACGATCACCGCATTGCGCTTCATCAGCGCCAGCATCCGCCGAGTCACCAGCTTGGGAGCACTCGCACCGGGCACGAGTACGGCGCCGATGACCGCATCCGCCACCCCGATCTCCTCTTCGAGCGCATCTTGATTCGATACACGGGTGCGGACGCGACCGCCGAACAACTCATCCAGTTCGCGCAATCGGGGAATCGAGCGATCGATGATCGTGACCTCGGCACCAAGCCCGACGGCCATCCGCGCGGCATGCGTGCCGACGACACCGCCACCGATTACGACTACCCGCGCGGGCTGAACACCAGGCACGCCACCGAGCAACAAGCCGCGCCCGCCGGAATGGCGCTTAAGCGCCTCTCCTGCCGCCTCGATTGAAAGCCGGCCAGCGACTTCACTCATCGGTGCCAGCAGGGGCAAACCACTTCGCCCGTCAGTCACGGTTTCATAGGCGACAGCGGTAACGCCGGAATCGAGCAGTCCCTTGGCCTGATCGGGGTCGGGCGCGAGATGGAGATAGGTGAACAGGATCTGGCCCCCACGCAGCTGCGCCCATTCGGCCGGCTGCGGTTCCTTGACCTTCACGACCATCTCGGCAGACGCGAACACCTCCGCCGCCGTAGCCGCGATCCGGGCGCCGGCCTTCACATAGGCCTCGTCCGCCGCGCCAATCCCGTCGCCGGCGCCGGTTTGCACCAGCACCTCGTGGCCTGCCGCGACATATTCGCGCACGGCAAAGGGCATCAGCCCGACACGATATTCGTGATTCTTGATTTCCCTGGGGACGCCAACCAACATCCTCGGTCTCCGTTCAATTCAGTGTGGGGATGAGAAAACTGCCGCGCACATTGATCTCGCCGCCAGTCCAACGTTGTGTGACAAGTTTTAAACGGGTGAAGAAACGGATACCCTCCATCCCGTATTGATTGTGATCGCCGAAGCCCGATCGCTTCCAACCCCCAAAACTGTGATAGCCGACAGGCACGGGGATTGGCACGTTGATTCCCACCATGCCCACTTCGACTTTGTCGGCGAAATGCCGAGCAGCGGCGCCACTTTGCGTGAAGATGGCTACACCATTGCCATATTGATGGTTTGTAGCGAGGTTGATTCCTTCATCCAATGTTGAGGCCCGCACGATCTGCAGGACCGGGCCGAAGATCTCTTCCTGATATGTGCGCATCTCGGGCCTTACCCGATCAAACAAGGTCGGGCCGGTAAAAAACCCCTGTTCATGGCCTGGCAGCGAGAAGCCGCGGCCGTCGACGACCAGCTCCGCGCCTTCCTCGATCCCAAGGCCGATATAGTCCTCGATACGTGTGCGGTGCGCCGCGGTGACGACCGGGCCGAAATCGGCTTTCCGATCCGTTGCGGCCCCCACCTTGAGTTCGCGTATGGCTGTTACAAGCCGCTTGCGCAGATCGGTCGCAACGCCCTCGCCGACAGGGACCACAACCGAGAGCGCCATACAGCGCTCGCCGGCCGAACCATAAGCGGCGCCAATAATGTCTGGCACGGCTCGATTAAGGTCGGCATCCGGCAAGACGATCGCATGATTTTTGGCACCACCCATTGCCTGTACGCGCTTGCCCAAGGCAGTACCGCGCGCATAGACCTGATGCGCGATATCGGACGATCCCACAAAACTGATTGCCTTAACCGCCGGATGATCGATCAGCGCATCTACCGCCTCCTTATCACCGTGGACGACAGTGAATACGCCGTCCGGCAATCCCGCTCTTGCGAGCAGTTCTGCCAACCGTACCGGCACTGAGGGATCCCGTTCCGAAGGTTTCAGGATAAAAGCGTTGCCTGTCGCGATGGCGGGCCCAAGCATCCACATCGGAATCATTGCTGGAAAATTGAAAGGCGTGATGCCGGCAACTACGCCAAGCGGCTGCCGCACTGACCAGACATCGATACCCGGGCCTGCGTCGTGCGTATATTCCCCTTTCATCAGATGCGGCACGCCGCAGCAGAATTCGATGACATCCAGCCCGCGCTGGATATCCCCTTTTGAATCCGCGACCACCTTTCCGTGTTCGCTCGAAAGCAGCCGTGCAAGCGATTCTATCTCGCGTTCCACCAGTTCCTTGAACCGAAACAATATGCGAGCGCGGCGTTGGGGATTAAGTGCCGCCCAGGCCGGCTGCGCGGCTTGGGCGAGCGCGACCGCTTGCTCCACGTCTTCCGCTGCGGCCAGGCGCACCTGCGCCTGCACCTGCCCCATGCTCGGATCGAAGACGTCGCCGAGCCGTTCCGACCGGCCGGCGAAAACGCCGCCACCCACTCTATGATCGATGATACGCATTGCAGGGACTCCCACGCCGCTCATTGGCAGCGATGCTGAAACTCAGGCAGCGCGCCGCCTGAAGATGAGAAAGGCGATGCCGACGACCGCGACTGCGGCCATGCTGGCGACGAACTGGCTGGTGAGACTGTCGGTCAGCGCCATCGCGAGCAGCACACCGACAATGCCGGCGATGGCGAAGATGCCGCCCCAGGGATGGAACCACATGCGTATCGTCAGCGGCTCGGATGCTTCCCGCTCCAGCTGGCTGCGCAGCCGGAGCTGAGATGCGGCGATCATCAGGTAGATCACCAGCATGATCGCACCTGAGGCGTTGACGAGGAAGGCGAACACCATCTGCGGTGACAGCACCGATGCCGCTAGTGCCGCATAGCTGAACAGGCTACCGACCAGGATCGAGCGTCCCGGCACCTGCCGCTTATCGACGACGACCAGCCACTGCGGCGCATCTCCCCTTGCCGCAAGCGCGAAGAGAACCCGCGAGGTAACATAGAGTCCCGAATTGAGGCAGGAAAGCACTGCGACGAGCACGATCAGGTTCATGATCGTCGCGCCACCGGGAATGGCAATCGCCGCCAGCACCGCGGCGAAGGGGGATTCGCCTGGCACGATCGATGTCCATGGCAATGCCGCCACGACGACCGTGATCGAGAGGATGTAGAAAATGAGGATACGCAAGGCGACAGTCGCCGTCATGCGCGCCACCGTTTGCCCGGAGTCGGCGGATTCAGCCGCGGCGATGGTCGCGATCTCGGCGCCCACCAGCGAGAAGATCACGCTGGTGACACCCCCCAGCACGGCGAACGCTCCATTGGGCATGAAGCCGCCGTGCACGGTTAGATTACTCAGGGTTGGGCCGGCGTGTGCGGTCAGTCCAGCGACGTAGGCGCCGCCGACCAGGATGAAGGCCAGGATCGCCGCGACCTTGACCGAAGAAAACCAGAACTCGAATTCCCCGTAGGAACGGGTCGACAGCAAGTTCACCCCGGTCAGCAAGGCCATCAATACCATCCCGATCGCCCAGGTTTCGACCATCGGTAGCCAGAGGTGAATGATGCTTGCGCCGGCGATCGCCTCGATCGCGACGACCACCACCCAAAAATACCAGTAGAGCCAACCGCTCATGAAACCGGCCCAATGACCGAGACCGAGCCTGGCAAATTCAGGAAAGGACTGCACGCCCGGAATGGCGATCGCCATCTCGCTGAGCATCCGCATGACAAGCAGCACGATAAGTCCGGCAATCGCGTAGCTGATGATCACCGCCGGTCCCACCGTAGCGATCGCACTGCTGCTGCCGACGAACAATCCGGCACCGATGATCCCGCCGATCGCGATCATCTCAATATGCCGAGCCTTCAGGCTCTTGCCGAGCGCGGGAGCCTCATCCGATCCGGCAGCGGCAAGATCAATCGCTCCCTCGGTGATCGTCACTTAATGTTCTCCAGCACCGCAGAAAGTCTGGTGACCATCTCGTCGATCTGCGCCTCCTCCACGATCAGCGGCGGCGACAGGGCAATGATGTCCCCTGTCACGCGGATCAGCAGGCCATCATCGAAGCAGCGATGGAACGCCTCCATCGCCCGCGCGCCTGGCGCATCCGGTCGCGGCGCCAGCTCGATGCCGGCGACAATACCCAGGTTGCGGATGTCAATCACGTGCGGCAGCCCAATCATCGCATGCACAGCCTGCTCCCACAGGCCGGAAAGCGCAGCGGAACGTTCAAACAGTCCTTCTTCCTCATAGATGTCGAGCGCGGCAATGCCGGCAGCAGCAGCCAGCGGATGGCCGGAATAGGTATAGCCGTGGAGAAATTCGATGCCCGGCGGAGACAGGTTAACGATCGTGTCGTGCACAGCCCGGCTCGCGGCTACCGCGCCCATCGGCACGGCGCCATTGGTCAGCCCCTTGGCGACCGTCAATATGTCGGGCGTGACACCGAAATATTCGGCGGCCGTGGCGGCTCCCAATCGCCCGAACGCAGTAATGACTTCGTCGAAGATTAGCAGGATGCCGTATCTGCTGGTTATCTCGCGCAACCGCTCAAGATAGCCTCGTGGTGGTATCAGCACGCCCGCCGAACCGGCAACGGGCTCGATGATGACCGCGGCGATCGTGTCTGCGCCGTGCAACGAAACCAGCGTCTCCAGCTCATCGGCGAGATCGGTGTTGGCTGCCTGCATGCCCTTTGTGAAGGGCGCGGCGCTGCCGTGCGTATGCGACAGGTGATCCACACCCCACACCTGCGCGGCAAAGCCCCGGCGGTTGCCTCCGATACCCCCCACGGAGGTGCCACCAAGATTCGTACCGTGATAGCCCCGTTGCCGCCCGATAAGACGCACGCGACTGCCGTCTCCCCGTGCGCGGTGGTAGGCGAGCGCCATTTTCAACGCGGTGTCTGCCGACTCCGAACCCGAGTTGGTGAAGAAGATGCGGTCCAACCCCTCGGGCATGATGGCCGTGAGCCGTGTGGCGAGCTCGAAAGGCCTTGGATGACCCAGCTGGAAGGTCGGCGCGAAATCGAGCGTAGCCGCCTGCTTCTGAATCGCCTCGACAATCCGCGTTCGGCCATGGCCGGCATTTACGCACCACAGGCCGGCGGTGCCATCGAGCACCTTTCGACCGTCGGGCGTGAGGTAATGCATGCCATCGGCGGAGGCGAACAACCTCGGTTCCGCCTTAAAAGCCCGGTTGTTGGTGAATGGCATCCAGAAGGCGGAAAGATCCAGGTCCGGTGATAATCCGCCGTCATCCTGTCTCTGCTGCGGGGCAACGTCGGTGCTCATGCTCGGCCTCGCTCGGCTTCCGCCTGATTCCTATTTTTTCCCTGCTGGTTTACGCTCTTGTTGTCCTCGGCAAGTCGCGAGGTTGTTTTGATAGTGTCGCAGGCGGTTCCGCCCATCTTCTTGTCCTTTTGCCGTCTGGGGACGACAATCAGCGACCCCGCTACCGGCGACAAGTTGCCATCAGTGCGCAGCTGGTGCGCGGCGCGCACCAGTCGATGCCAACTTAGGCACTGCGCCCGGGCGCGGCGTTGCTGAAGCGGGCGACCTCGGCCTGCAGGAAACGGCGGAACTGGAGAATTCCATCGTAGGACCAGCGATCCTCGCGAGTGACGAAGGCATAGGCGCCGATGACCACGGCCCGCGTACCCGGTACACGCAACTCAACGAGGCTACCATTCCGCAGATCGTCATCGACGAGATAGGTACTCGCGAGCGCGAGGCCACGGCTGTTGCGTGCGGCAGCGATAGCGAGATGGGCATGCCACAGCAACGGCCCCGGCAGTGTGTCGGGCATTTTGCGGACGATATTGTTGAGACTCAGCCACGCACGCCATTGCTGGTCGTGTTCTTCGTGCAGCAGCGGGGCGTCCATCAGGTCGTTGACGCTAAGGTTTTCGCCAAGCTGCTCTGCGAGCGAGGGGCTGGCCACGATCATGATCGGTGGCCTTGCCAGCTCCACGTGCTGAATGCCTCGACCACCGGGATCGGGCGGCCAGTCATCAAGATAGAAGCGGATATCGACGTCCGCTTCATGTGCAAGCAGATTGGCCTTCACGTCGGTGGGCCGCAACTCGACACTGAATTCAGGCCGCGCCTTTTCGAACACAGCCAGCCGATCGGCAACCCACTGGGCGGCGAAGCCCGGTACACACCACACGAGAAGCTTTCGTTGATCGTCAGGATCCTGGATTTCCGCAGTCGCCAGCGCCAGTTCCGCAAGGGCGGCGGAAATGCGACCATGGTAGCGAGCGCCCACCTCCGTCAAGTTCACCTGTCCCCCGCCACGCTGGAAAAGGGCTACACCCAGCCAGTCCTCCAACTGCTTCAGATGCCGGCTGACGACCGAATGATCGAGACTCAGGCTATTCGCCGCCCGCCGGATACCACCCAGTCGCCCCACCGCCTCGAAGGCGCGAATGGAAGCAAGCGGCGGAATCGCCCTGGCGTTGGGAGCGTCTTTCGCTCCGCCCAGCGCATTCTCTGTGCTCATTTTACCTCGCTGTCGGCTCACTGATGACGGAGCTTATCTAGCCATCAAAATGCTGTCCCGATCTCTTCCATCGCTGTTCCGGCTTGAGCATCAGATTGAAGCTGCAGCGGGAGGTCGCGAGGTAATCGTTCAATTCAATCACCTTCCGCGCCAGGTAGGCAGCTTCCTGTCTATCAAACCTCATCGAACGAGTGCGGCCATCGAATGGTACCTTCACCACGATATCGCCCCCGCTGGTCTCAATAGCACCTGATCTGCCTTGATGATGGGCATTGCTCGTAAGCAAACGCATAGTTTGAGAAATGATGATATAGAAGGCAGCATAAACGGCGGCTGGTGGAGATCAATTTTTTCCGTCCAGCGATGTGCAATTACGTCAGTCGAGACTCATATTTGTGAGCAGCTCCTGGCGCAATTCAACGTCGTCAGCCGTTAGCGACGCCCATGTGTCGGTCAATGGCTGGATTATCACTGATGGCGAAGTCATGCCTTCGTGGCTTGACCATCATCACAGCATCGAGCGCCCGATCGATCGCCTCCCTGCCACCAGCGCGCATCATCCGTTTCGATTCGATCCGCTGGCTCTGCCCAAGGCACCCGAAGATTGTCCCCGTCGCCGTAATGCGGATGCGGTTGCAGCCTGAGTAGAAGTTGTTGGTAAGCGGGCTAATGAAGCCGATCCGCCTTCCAGTTTCCGGGATGTCCTAATAGCGCACCGGCCCACCAGTTCGGTATTGCGAAGGTATGGGGACATAGCGTTCCTCCAACCAGCGCTTTACTATAGGATGGCCGGTATCGGACTGCTCGGCCCTGGAAAAGACCAGCGTGAAAGCTGCCCGGCAAAAGCCAAGGGAGGAGGCTTAAGCTCAAGGCGTCTCGACAGCAAACAGCATCGTGCCCTCATACTTCCGATCGTTTGGATCGAAGATCGCTTCCGGTTGAAAGAGGCGCCCTGAGAACTCGAGCTCGGTCAAGCCGGCGAGCTTGAAGGTGCCCAGTTTGACGTTACGCGGCGCTTCACCATTTCGTTCGACCGTGACCGCATCGATAAACAGCTCTTCACGGCGCGTGTACAGAACATGGGGAGCGAGCTTTACCTTGCCCCGATTGTAGGTGGCCGCAATGCACTTCCGTAGCGCAATTGCTTCCAGCAAGAGTTTACTCGCTTCCATATCTAGCAACTTGGATGCCAACGGCGCACCTGTCCAGAAATTTGTGCGATGCAGCATTTTTCATGGAGTCTCGAAAGCCGCGCGAGCGCAGCCTGTGAACATTTTTAATGAGGCGGGATGCCACATTGGGCCGTTTGCGGCACGTCCGGTTTTGGTCAGAGTGTAGGAATAGCCGAAACCGCCGACAAAGCGGCCGTAGCTGGGCAACACACGGCACCCTAATTCCCGCCCTTCATTCATGTTGCCTGCCGACGGCAGCTTCGCGCCTCAACTCGGATTGAAGGCCGGCTCCTGACGACCCGCAAGCCGACGACATATGGTCGGTTCAGTCGGACATAATCTCTCGGCGAGGTTGGGGTGACTTCTTAGATGTTGCTCCGTTCTTCGATCCAGCCGCCTTACCCCATATCAAGTGCGTAAGCCTCGCCTGCTTGGACTTTCCTGAGGATAGCGAGCATGTCAGCGGAGTATTTGTGAAAGATCGTTTTGTTCACCTTCTCGGTTCGGTGATAACGGTTATCGCTCTCTTTGATGTCGATGCCGGTATCTTCTTTGATCTTTCTGATCAACGATACCGCTAAATACGAGCCTTTGCCGCCAAGCTGCTTCGTCATCTCGGTGGCGCTCAGACAATGATGTGCAGAGGCTACGCTGTAATCACTTATATTCGCAATCCCAAATAGCTTCGCGAAACTGTTGGAGTCCTCGACAGCTTGGTTGAGCATCTTAAAGTCCGCTTCGATCGTCATCGTCGGAATGTCATGGCGAACGAGAGTGTATGAACGAGCAATCAGCGCTCTGAGTACCTTCGGATTGACATCATTGAGTACCGGATTGGCCGCAAACGCGTCGAATACCCATCCAAAGTTCGATGCTTCGATCAGCTTCACCCTGATGCTGCGATCGTCTTCCGTCGCTATCAGCTTGTCCCTCGCAGGCCCGCTATCGTCCGCCAGGTCGCCGTTCCATTCGAGAATATAGACGTTGGGGATGACGCCGCCCTTTTCTGGTAGGGCTTCGTCGATGTCTGATAGGATAGAGCGGATGTTGGGATCGGACGCGCTATAGCCGATGAATAGTAACGGGTGCTCATTAAAGAAGGTCAGCAACTTAGCGCTCAAAAATTTCTTCTTCTTTGCAAATTCGTCGTAGTCTGTCTGAGTGAACACGATGCTGTCGGGCTCGTCGATCGATCCGTGGATTTTATATACTTCTCCCACGGCAAACTGCTGGCCTCGAAGAATTTGCTGACCGACAATAGGCTCGTGATCGGGAAAAATCATCTCGATCATCCGGTCATAGTTGGTCGTTATGATGGCATGGGGCTTGATACTGCGAAGCGCTTCAATTTCCGCTCGCAAATTGTCGGCACCCAGTTGGGAGACGTCCGCAGGTGTTATGGACTTGAGGAGCGCGGCTACTTTGAATTTCAGGTAGGCCTGTGCGCTCACATCTTCGCCGAACATGCTTTCGGGGAACTCATTATGTCCCGTGCCCCACGCCCATTCCTGATAAAGGCGAGCGAACTCCTCACCGATTTTCATCGGGGTTTTGAGCGACTGTTTGTAAAATCCGAGCCCCTTTTCGATTGCCGAGCACTGACCAGCAAGGTGATCTAGCAACTCGTCCCAGCTAGGGGCGCCCATATACCGGCGAGAAAGTCCTGAACCGATGAACAGTATGGGCTGGCAGCCCATAGCTTGAACCGTCTCGGTGATGTCCTCGCTGATCTCCTCGACATACCTCTGATACCGCGTCTGCTGACCTTCGTCCGCCACAAAAACCCCCATCCCCAAAAGCGAACACCAGATAGCAGGGAAGGAAGTGACTACCAACGGCGTTGGGCTAACGTATGAATAGCTGCCCGATGCAAGGGTATCGCCCACAGTTCAGGTCTAACGAAGACCAGAAACTCGCGTATTCTGGGGCAGTTACCAGAGCCTCGGGTCTCTCCAGGGTGTGATAGGGACAGCGGACTGTCAAAACTGGCCGAGAGCCGTCATCGGAATGAACGATAATTGCAGCGACGCCACCGGCCGAAGTGCGGCCATTCTTTAGCTGGAATGAGGTTTTCGAAACCGGCCCTTCGTTCATCCTTCACCAGAAGAGTCCGCTGTTCTCTTAGCCGTCCATGCAGAAGAATCCTCGATCCGTGTTGGGCAGGAATCCTCCCGCGGCGCGCATAGCCCTGAAAAGGTCATGCGCTTGTCCGCAATCGGCCAGCCCCTCTTCAACGCACCATCGTAGAATACGAATCGTGCCGACCACACGATCATGGCCGAAGAAGGCGGAGGCAACTTCCCTCGCCTTGCGATCATCGCAGCACAGCATGTGGCCGTTCAACTCGCAGATGGCGATGCACTCGGTTTCACCGTCGCCCAATTCATGGAGTTGGAGAAGTTCAAGAAACCGATCGGTCGGCACGATGTCATCATCCAGGAAGCCGATCGCGTCGGCCGCCTGCAGTTCAAGGATGGCGGCAGCGCTGCCGACCTGACACTCGCTGACAACCATCGGGGGCAGCCAGAAGCGACATCTTCCAAGTCGACTCACGAGGCCAAGCGCGCCAGCGTTATGAAGGTTTATTACGGAGCTGGAGTCCAAAAGGACGTTCACAGCTCACCCGCCGGTGCATGAGAGGCGAGTATCTCCCCCAGAGAAAGGCCGAAACGATCAGCAGCCCATCCGATCGATATGTCCCCACGGTTGATCGCCTGGCCGATGGCCGCGCCAAGTTGCTCGGAAACAGGTGGGAACCGCACGGGCAGACGTTCGGGAAGGCCGATCGCGTCAGCTCGCTTCTCCGGCGAACCATATTCCTTCCGGAGCGTCTCAGCCAGGGATGCCGCACCGCCGGCCGGCAACAATTCCAGCTCCTCGCATCGGCGTGCTGCCACGTCGAAACTGACTCCGAAGTAGCGGGCGACGAACAGGATTTCGAGGTCGCCGATAACTGGCGAGCGAATCTGGAAATGATCCCGGATGGTTTGCAGCGCGCGCGCGATGGCCGTGTCCGGCAACAGGAGATTCGACGCGAAGGCGTCCACGAAACCCTCGCTCCTGGTGCGTTTCTTGAAATTACCGATATGGGAGGCTCGCTCGAATATCGGTGCGTGCCCTTCCCGATGGTGAGCTATGATGTGCCCGAGTTCATGGGCGAACGTGAACAGCATCCGGCCGACGAAGCGCGGCGAGACGAATATGAAACATTGGTTCTCGGCTATGAGGGATACGCCCTCATATTGGGAGAACCGCAATCGCGCGGTGACGATTCCCGCGTGGTCGAGGAGCTGGGGCAGATGATGGAGTGGATCATCCATCCGGTCGGCACAGAAAATCGACCGAAACAGCAGTGCGAGCCGTGTCGCTTCCTCATAGGTCTCGTCGCGGATGATGAAGTCGTCCAGCCACAATGGAGGGTGATCGGCTGGGGGCAGGACCCGGATCGCGGCCTCCACGAACGTCGCGATGCGCTCGACCGTAACGTCGTAACTGGGATGAGTCTGCCGGACGTTTCGAAAAAGCAGACCCAACCTTTCATTGTCGTCGCTGGATCGCTTGCCGCTGGCCAGAATCCGAAGTGGAACGCGTAGGCCCGTACTAATGGCGCGCAGCTCTGACATCGGCGCCTCGTCGCCGCGCAGGATCGCGCGCACTCGCTCGGGCGCAAGGCGTGTCTTCGAGGCGATCTCGTCGGCGGAGAGACCCAGGCCGCGCAGGGTCTCTGAGAGTCTGCTCATGACTTTTCGCCTAACGGGCGGCCGCCTTTATTCCTTGCAACCAATCCACCATCCCCCGAACCTGGCCCTCGTCCAGCTTCTTCATCCGCCCCATGATGTCGATCGCCCGATTGCCTTCGCGCCCACAAAGCTCGGACAATTTGGCGAGCGACAGCTCGCGGCCAAGCTCTACCTCGCGCGGTGTTTCGAGCGCAACGGCGTCGGTGCCGACGATGAAGTTGCGGATTCGATTCTCAAAAGTGTCGGGATCATGCGTGTCCAGGGGATGCTGGGAACCATCAGGATTGACGATCACATTGCCTTTGAGAAGGCCGTCTTCGCCAATGTGCAGCCGATTCCCCGGAAACCGCCCAAAAGCGGCAAGTGCGTCGAGTTTCTCGGCGACCCTCATCCCGCCGACGACATACTGCTGAACGCTGGCGGTCTTGCCCGATACAACGAAGACATAGTCTCCCGGAACGACCACCCGCCTGATGTTCGGCATGCATGCACCGAGCGTCGGGGTATCGGTAAACAGGGGATCATTCAGGTTGTTGAGAAGGCCCGGATCGGTGCCCGGTGATGTAATATAGACATATCCCTTCAAGGCACTTCCCCTAGTTCGCTGCTAGACGCCGCAACTGCGCGACGGTGTCCATAAACGGGTTGCTCACGATCTTCTTCCGACGGCCCGGTGTGTCAAATCGTGCCCCGCAGAAATCGCAATGATGTTCCTTGTGAGGCATAAACGCCGCCTCGCCTACATCGCAATGAGGCTCTCCGCACGAAGGACAGATTAGGCTGGCGATCTTGCCGGCCAGATAGGTAAGGGAGCGTTGCGCCATGAAAAAGCGCAACTGGCCCTCGTTGAGCTCGATGCCGTCGATCACGACGCGAGCGAAGGTGTCGTCCTCGATCCGATTTTTGTCTCCATCATAGAGATGAACATGGATGCCCTCCTCCTCGGGCTCAGGCGAGGTCCAGAGCAACGCCACATTGGAGGCCCAAATCTGAAGACCGCCGGGATAGTCGCGCTGGCGAACGTCCAGCATTCGACTGGCCCGGTGGATTTCGCGGTTGCTGTCGTCATCGCCAAGAGCCGCACGCATCGCGATGACGGGGTTTGAAATCCCGCGTTCGCGCACCGAGAAAACTTTGCCGCATCCATGACAGAGGTGCCGATGGTGGGGTTTTACGGCGAACCAGTCGGCATCCAGATGCGCTTCGCCGCAATAGACGCAATAGAGCGTCCCGATGTTGTGACTCATGAAGCTGCTGACGTAGTAGGCGACTGCGGTCTCGCTGTTGATGAAGGTCGTCCTTTCCTCGAACAGGGTATGCCGTCGCGGCGCGAGAGCAACCGCGTCGAAGGTGTCGTCTATCGCCTTGGGGCCGCCGACCACTTCACGAGCGTGGACATGGATTCCGCGCTCGGGCGCGAAGCCGGTGGTATCGTAGACGGCTTCGACCGATCCCCAGAGCGCAACGCCGCCGGGATACTTTTCCGTTTCGAGCGGAAAGCTGGTGCCAGCCACTCCATCGCGATAGGCGGATTCACACTGGTCGAGACGGCCCCCAAACCGAGCGGTTGCGGGCGCACGGTGAACCGAGCACCAATAGCGCGGTTTCCCGTTGCGCTGATTGTCAGTTCTTTCTATCAGGCATTCTCGCCTGCTTGGCGCAGGATGAGTCACCAGTCACTTCCTTCTCCGCACCGTTGGAGAAGAACCACTGGTTCCGACTCCTACGTTGTCGCCTCAACCACACGCACGGGACAAGACGAGAACATTAGCACGATCTCCGTTGGTTGGCGAGTCGTTACGATAGCGGCTCCCATGAGCGTTTTTGCCTTCGCGGCCCAATTGCTCCACATTATCAAAGGCGGCTTCCAGGGCGGACGATCACTTTTCCGCTTGGGAGTTTCGATGTTTGGCTCCGACGCGTTCGACCGGCTGGCAGCGACCTCAGGAGCCGGCGCCGGCAGAACGGACTGCGTCATATTGGCAGTTTGGCAGTATGCGAGATATCGGCGGCATTGCTCGCCTCGTCGGCGGACGGCGCGTCAACTGCAACGGGCAGCGCCTTATCGACGACCGGTTGCGGCTGAATGCCGAATCCGAGAAAGGCGGAGACTACGAGCAGCGAGCCGGCCAGGATCGCGTAGAAGAGGTTCATCTTCATCGCCGAATGGATCATCGTTTTCTTGGTGAGCCACAGTTTGAACGGGCTGTGTTGCTTGATCTTCGAGCCGAGGTCGACCTTGTAACCGAGCTCCTTGAGCGCTGTTTCTGCCTCGATGCCGGCGTAGACCGAGCCGTCGAGCAGGCGATGATACCAAAGCCGGTCCATGAAATAGAAAGCGGCGAGCGGGAAGATCGCTGACACCACCACCAAACCGGCGATCGACACCTCGAAACCGAGCAGCTTAACGACGCCAGCGTCTTTGATCGCGTAACCGCCGAGACCGAGGAAGGCGCCAGTGACGATCAGTGCGAAGTTACGGATGCGCAGTTCGAGGTCATTGAAGTGCTGCTGCACGTCCACGATTTTCTTCCAGATCTCGATCTGCCCCGCCCCGAGCGGTGGTGGCGCGGGGGCCACAGATGGCATTGTCGGCGCGGGATCCGGGTCGGCCATCAGGGCACCTCGAACAGCGGCAGAATCTGGGCGAAATTCTCGGTCAGCACATGGCTCGCGACGACGCTGCCGGGCTTGAGGGCGGTGCGCTCGCGCTCGACCATCTCGGGCGTCCAGTGGGTCACTTTCCGCAACAGCTCATATTCGGGCTTGTGCTGGCTGGAGCCGTAGGCGGCGTGGACGTCGGTGATGCCGGCCTGCTGCGCCATAAAAACGTCCTTCAGCGGATTGTCGCCGACATATACGACTTCGTCGATCGAGACGCCAAGGTCGCGGACGATGTCGAGCAGGATATCGGGGTTAGGCTTCACCTCGCCCTCGGGCGTGTAGTGGTGGACGGTGTGTTTGAAGACGTAGCTGTCGGCGTCGTAGTGACGCGTAGCCACCGTCTCCTCCGGCATGCTGTGGTCCTCGGGTGAATAGAGGACATCGACCAAGCCATCGAGCCCGAGCTTGCGGAAGCGATAGTTGGTGTAGAAGGCTTTGGACTCGGTGAACGCAGCGATGACGACGCCCTTGTCTTTCAGAGTCGCGAGCGTCTCGGCGACAGTTGGATAGAGCACTAGCACACGGCGGCGAGCTTCGCGAAAGGCATCGATCGCCGGCGCCATCACCGTCAGCACATCGGCGCCATACCGCATCCGCAGTGAGGGCAGTTCTTCGAGAAGCCGCGAATATTCGCTAGTGCCATATTTCTGATGGATAACGCTGGCTTCGGCGTAGAGCGTATCGGGATCGACGCCCGAGATTTCGAGCACCTTGTCCATCATCGCTGAAAATGTCTGATACCACAGGTCCTGCCAATCGAGCAGGGTATTGTCGACATCGGTAATGAGAACCCGCTTTTGCACCAAACTCGGTCTTTCCTAACTGGCAGGGAAGCCGGTCCATCCGTGCTTTGCCGCCTTGGCGATCCTAGGTGAGAGGTGCCGTTTCGCCAATTACCATGAAAGTTCAGCAAAAACGTTCAATCTCGTCCCGTTTGATTGCCGATCCCAGCGCAGTCCTCTTCTACTCCGCGACCCGACGCAATCAACCCGGATGCAAGGCAGCTTCTGGAAGCCGCGACGTGCCCCAGAACGGCTGGAATTAAGCGCAAAGCAGCCAGTCCGCTAATCCAACTTCGTTACCGACGGTTTCTTGATCCCACGAAAGACGGCTCAGATTGGCACATCTCAGATCGGTCAATTGACGCAAACCGATGGCGTTCATAGCCTTACCGAAATACGTAGACACAGATCCGCGTATTGCAGCGGCCAGGGCAGTCACCCCCTGGCCGTTCGCATAACCACCGCTAATCAGCCGTCGCGACACCATCGACATCGACGAGCCCCTCGGCGACGATGACGCCGGTTATCCGGACACGCTTCTCCACCTGATCGACAGGCAAGCGATGGAGATCGAGCTTCCACCGGCCACCAAGATCACGCCGAAGCACGAACCCACCTTCCTCGCGAACGAGGGTTCCGGTTTCATTGATGCGCTTGCCGATGGTTGTCATGGGGCCAGCTCCTATCGCCGACCGGTTTATGTTACCAGCTTGACGAGGGATTTATGCGGCCAAGCTTCTCGCCGCCTCGATGAGCGCCCGCGCCTCAGCGATCCGCGCTGCTAGGTCATTCAGGGTTTCGATGTTCCCATCCCATAGAATGGCTTCTGCGCTCGCATCTTCCATGATCATGCCGGCTTGCGTGCAGAGCTGGCGGATCAGTTCATGAGTGTCTTTGGGTCTTTCGCTCATGCCGGACACCCACGCTCCGATCGTTCCCGAAGTCCATATCCAGCTTTGCCTGAGGTGCAGATATTCCAGTCGACTTCCATGCCGAACCGAGCATTGGTGTTCGGGCGCAGGCATGGCCTGCGCTTGCCCCGACCGGCTAACCGGCAGGGCTCTGGGTGGTGGGAGACGGCAATGACGCTGTCTTCACAAGGAGACCACCCCATGACCAAGGCCATCGATAAACCCGCCACCAAACAGGCGCAGCTCATCGCGCTCATGCAGCGCGAGCAAGGGGCAACGCTTGCCGAACTTGTCACTGCGACAGGCTGGCTGCCTCATACGACGCGAGCAGCGCTCACCGGCCTGCGTAAGAAGGGCTACGTCATTGATAAAGCCACGCGCGACAATGCCACCTGCTATTCGATCCAGATGGCTGCCTGATGTCCAAGCTCGATGATCAACTGGCTCGGCTGGAGACGCTGTCTCCAGCCGAACTGCGAGCAGAATGGGTGGTGGTGGTAAAGTCCCCTGCCCCACGTCTCAGCGCCGACCTATTGCGCCACGGCATTGCCTATCACCTTCAAGCCAAAGGCAAGCTTGGACCCAGGCAGGAACGCAAGCTTCGTCGGCTTTCGAACCCAGCCGCCAAGCCCCCTGCTCCCAAGCTGACCGCAGGTACCCGCCTCATCCGCAGCTGGAATGGTCGAACCATCTCGGCGACGGTGACCGATGCCGGATTCGAGTTCGAGGATCGATCCTACACATCGCTGTCCGCTATCGCGCGCGAGGTAACCGGCACGATCTGGTCTGGCCCGCGCTTCTTTGGATTGAAGGCTCATGGCTAAGCGCCCTGCTCCGACTACTCGCACCAGCGTCTGCTGTGCAATCTATACCCGCAAGTCGACCGAAGAAGGACTGGAACAGGAGTTCAACAGCCTCGACGCCCAGCGCGAGGCCTGTGAAGCCTATATTACCAGCCAGCGACACGAAGGCTGGAGGCTGGTTCGAGATGCCTATGATGACGGCGGCTTCTCCGGCGGCAATATGGAGCGGCCTGGCCTCAAGCGTCTGCTCGCCGACATCGAAGCCGGCAAGGTCGATGTCATTGTCGTCTACAAGGTCGATCGCCTGACCCGCAGCCTCGCCGACTTTGCCAAGATCGTCGATGTGCTCGATGCCAAGGGAGCAAGCTTCGTTTCCGTCACCCAGTCATTCAACACCACCACCAGCATGGGGCGGCTGACGTTGAACGTGCTGCTCAGCTTCGCGCAGTTCGAACGCGAGGTCACCGGCGAGCGGATTAGGGACAAGATCGCCGCTTCCAAGAAGAAGGGTCTGTGGATGGGTGGACCGGTGCCGCTTGGCTATGACGTTGAGGATCGTAAGCTCATCGTCAATGAGGGTGAAGCCGAGCTCGTCCGACACATCATGCAAAGGTATCTGATCTTGCCCTCCGTCAAGGCGCTGGCGGCCGAGCTGGCCCGCGATGGACACCGCACCAAGATACAGGTCAGGAAGAGCGGTCCTCACAAGGGCGGCTGTCTCTTCCGACGCGGCACCCTCTATCATCTCCTACGCAACCGCATCTACCTCGGCGAGATCGTCCACAAGGGCAGCCACTTTCCCGGTGAGCATCCGCCCATCGTGCCGATCGATCTCTGGCAGGAGGTGCAAGAGAAGCTGGCGGTGAGAGGTCCGGGACCCTTCTGGGTTGCACATCAGCGCAAGTCGCATCTGATTGGGCTACTGTTCGATGGTGATGGGCAGCCCATGACGCCGAGTCACGCCAAGCGGGGTACCAAGCGCTATCGCTACTATGTCACCCGCGAGCCCGCCGACGATCAAACCAACTGGCGGGTTGGTGCCCACGACATCGAGCAATTGGTTGAAGCTCGGATCAGGCAGCTGCTGCAGGACAAAAACCAGATCATGCGTATGGCCGCAGACATCGATCCAGCCCGCGCAGAAGCTGCTGTCGCAAAAGCCTACCTGTTGGCCGAAGCGAAACTACCGAACCAGACCGACTTCATTGAACGCATCGATCTCAAGGAAGAGCGGCTCGACATTCAGCTGAGCGAAGGCAAACTGCTCAGCGCATGTGGCATCTCCGTCCCCAGCAACCATCAGGGCACGATTACCCTCACCACACCGATCGAACGCGTTCGACGCGGGCATGAGCTCAAGCTCGTCATTGCCAGCGAACGGGAAGCCCCTGCCTCAACCGCCAATGTCGATCAAAAGCTGGTTGCCTTGATCAGCGAGGCGATCGAGGTTCGCGATGCGATGATGACCAGACCAGAGATGGCCTTCTCGGCCGTTGCAACCGAGCTTGGGCGCTGTCGCAAGCACATGGCCAAGATCTTACCGATCAGCTGGCTGGCGCCCGACATAATCGAACTGATCGCCAAGGGTGAGCAACCCGCATCACTCACCGTCCAGCGCTTGATGAACATCTCGCTTCCTGCCGATTGGAGACAGCAGCGCGCCCTCCTTGAATTATAGAATACGTTTGATCGTTGACCGGCGGGCGCTTCGGCGCCCGTTTTTGTTGGGGAAGGCCATTGAGGTCAGGATTTCCCGAGCGCAGACATGGGCACAGATTTCGCACCAGCAACGACCGCTCAACGAGTCTGCCGCCTCAACTCAAAAATCGAGGTGCCGAAGAGGGCGCGGAAAGCCGGGGTTTTCCCCGCGCTCTCCACTTTTTCTCTTTTATTCCAATAACTTAGGACTGTTTGGTGCGGTCGAGAAGACTCGAACTTCCACGGCCTTTCGGCCACAACGACCTCAACGTTGCGCGTCTACCAGTTCCGCCACGACCGCACTGAGAATATCCGCCGGACATCTCCGGCGGCTGGCAGGCGCGAGCCTCTAGCAAAGCGATCAGCGCCCCGCAACTGAAAGAAGTGGTTGCTGCGGACTATCCCGCCGTAGCACCCGCGAAACTCAGGTTCAGCTCACGCGAACCCTTCGGCACGTCCACCTCGGCGGAGTTGAATTCCGCTCTGGCGCCGGGGGCCAGTGTGCGGACCGGGGGCGTGATGACCCAATTGTAGACGACCCGCCCTTGTGCATCGCGCAGTTCGGCGACGATGTCCGGCACGCGCTGGGTCTTGTCGGTGGGATTGATCACGCGACCCGTCACCGCGAACAGCTCATTGCCGCTTGCAAGCGTTCGGCGCTCGGGCTTGCGAGGGACTTCCAGCAGCAGAGGCGCCTCCGCCTCGCCGATCGGAACGCCCATTTTCGCCATCATGCCGGGCGTGCCGAAATATTGCAGCGCGCCGACACCGATCAGCATCAGCAACCCGGCAACGATCGCCGCGATGGTCCAGCGCCGGGCCGGATTGCGGCTTGGCCGGACGGGCGGTTCGTGGACGGAGCTTTCGTAATCCGGTGTGATTTCCCGAACCAGCGGTTTGGGAGCCGCTTCCACCACGTCGGGTTCCGTTTCCGGAATCGCCTCAGCCACTGCCAGCGGTGGCGGCGTCGGCTCGGCATGGTCGGCGATCGGCGGCTCTTCCTCAACCGGCGCACCCTGAAACCAGCTATGGCGGCACGAGGCGCAGCGGACCTGGCGGCCCACCACCCCGATCGCACTGTCAGGCACAACATAGCGTGTTCCGCATTCGGGGCATTGAAGGATCATCGCCGGCCAGCAACTTTGTCTAGAGCTAGGAAACCACGTTCTAAGCATCTCCGCCGGGGTGCTGGCAAGCATTCCATGAGGGTGCGCGCTTTACGTGCATGCGGTCCTCATGCCATGGCGGTTGGCGACGGGGGCAAGTCCTGAAAATCCGGAGGGGTGGCAAGGCGCGATGAGCAGCATCGTGCAGTTCGAAAATGTCGGTCTGCGCTATGGAACGGGCGCGGAAACGCTGTCGGACATCACCTTCACGCTGGGGGCCGGCACCTTCTATTTCCTCGCCGGCGCGTCGGGCGCCGGAAAGACGTCGCTGCTGAAACTGCTCTACCTCGCGCAAAGGCCCAGTCGCGGGCTCATCCGCCTGTTCGGCGAGGATGCGGTGACGATGCCGCGCGACCGCCTGCCCGCCTTCCGCCGGCGAATCGGCGTGGTGTTCCAGGATTTTCGGCTGGTTCCCCACCTGTCGGCGTTCGACAACATCGCCCTTCCCCTGCGCGTCGCCGGTGTCGAGGAGCGGGCGCTGCAGGCGCCGGTCAGCGAAATGCTCGACTGGGTCGGCCTCAGCGATCGCGCCACCGCCCGCCCCGCCACCCTGTCCGGCGGAGAGCAGCAGCGCGTGGCGATCGCCCGCGCGGTCGTCGGCCACCCCGACATTCTTGTCGCGGACGAGCCGACGGGCAATGTCGACGCCGACATGGCGACCCGCCTGCTCCATCTGTTCGACGCGCTGAACAAGCTGGGCACGACCGTCGTCGTCGCCACCCACGACATGCAGCTGGTCAGCCGCGTTTCGAACGCGCAGATCATGCGGCTCGATCGCGGCCGGCTGGCCGACCCCACCGGCGCGCTGCGCTATCCGCCGCGGGGCGACCTGACCGGATCACCGCAATGAAGCTGGGGCACAATCTTTCCGTCGCCGACCGCAATCTGTTGCCGGAAGGGCGGTTGGCCGGGCCGATGCCGTGGATGATCGGGATCATGATCTTCCTGACCGTGCTGGCCGCCGCCGCGGGATTGGGGCTGACGGACGCGGCGCGAACGCTCAATGCCAATCTGGAGGGGCGGGCGACGATCCAGATCGTCCAGGCCGATCCCATAAAGCGTGAAATGGAAACCCTGGCCACGGTCCGCGCGCTTGAGGGTGCGCCCGGCGTCACCTCGATCAGGCGAGTCAGCGACGCGGAAATCGCGAAGCTGCTCGAACCATGGCTGGGCGCACAGGGGCTGGGTCCCGATCTGCCCATCCCCACGCTTATCGACGTGGAGATGAGCGGAGGCGATGCGGCCCAGCTGACCACTCGTATCCGCCCGGTGGCTCCCTCCGCGCGGATCGACAGGCATTCACGCTGGCTGACGCCGCTTGCCGGACTTGTGCAATCGCTCACCTGGCTCGCGGCGGGACTGGTCTTGCTGATGGCGGTAGCGACCACCGCTGCCGTGGTGCTTGCCTCGCGTGGAGCACTCAACACCCACCAGGCGACGATCGAGGTGCTGCATCTGCTTGGCGCCACCGACATCCAGATTGCCCGCCTGTTCCAGCGACGGATCGCGCTTGATGCGTTGTTCGGGGGGGGAATCGGCCTTGCCGCCGGCATCATCGTCATTCTGTTCGTGGGAATGCGGGTGAACGCCGTCGGATCCGATCTGCTCGGTTCGGCCCAGCTCGACTTTGCCGGATGGGCGATGATCGTCGCGATCCCGATTGCCGGTGCATTGCTGGCGACAGTTACGGCACGACTGACGGTCACAAAGGCGCTAAGACATATATTGTGATTACGCGCGCGCTTTCCGTCCTGCTACTGGCCTGGGTGCTTGGCTTTGCGATCTTCGCGGTCACATTGCCCCAGCCTGGAGACGACACGCCGACCGACGCGATCATCGTTGTGACTGGCGGGGCAAAGCGGATCGAGCGCGGCCTACAATTGCTGGAAGCCGGCAAGGCACGGAAGATGCTGATTTCCGGCGTCGATCGCACCGTCCGCCCGGTGGAGCTTGCCGCCCAATATGACAAGCCCATGACCCTGTTCGATTGCTGCATCGTGCTTGGCCACGAAGCCGTGGATACGCGGTCGAATGCGGACGAGACTGCCCAGTGGCTGAAAAGCGGCGACTATCACACCGTACGGCTGGTGACCACGGACTGGCACATGCCCCGCGCCCGTTTCGAGCTGCAGCGCGCCCTGCCCGCCGATGTCCGGCTGCGCGTCGACGCGGTCAAAAGCAATCCAAGCCTCGGCGTGCTTCTGACCGAATATAACAAATATCTGTTACGGCGCGGTGCCGTGCTGGCGGGCTATTGATGGCGGTCATCCGTTCGGCGATTTTCGCGCTCGTTTTCTATCCCGTCACAATGGCCGCCGCGCTGATCGCGCTCATTGTCTCCTTGTTCGGAAAGCGGGCGCTTGCCGTCCACGTCCGGGGATGGGCGCGTTTTCACCGCTTCTGCACGCGATCGATCCTGGGAATAGGCAGCCGGATCGAAGGAGCGATGCCCACCGGCCCCGCGATCGTCGCGATGAAGCATGAATCGATGTACGAGACAATCGAGGCATTGTTGATGCTCGATTTCCCCGTGGTCGTCCTGAAGAAGGAACTGGCCGATATTCCGGGCTGGGGGCATGCGGCAAAGCTTTATGGCGTGATTGTCGTCGATCGGCAGGCCGGGGCAAGCGCGATGCGCCATATGCTGCAGGCGGGGCGGAACGCCGCGACTCAGGGCCGCCCTATCCTGATCTTTCCGGAAGGCACGCGCGTTCCGCACGGCGAGCAGGTCCCGATACGCGCAGGGTTCGCCGGGCTCTATCGCGCGCTCAACCTGCCGGTCGTCCCCGTCGCTTGCGACAGCGGCCGCGTCTGGCCACGCGCGAGCTTCCTGAAATATCCGGGAACGGTCACGTTCAGGATCGGGGAAACGATTCCGCCCGGTCTGTCGCGTGCCGAGGTGGAAACCCGCCTGCACACGGCGATCAACGCGCTGAACAGCCCCCGCTGATCCTATTCGTGACTGCGGCCGAAATCGGGCCGCTCGTCATCCTGCCCTTCCTCGATGATGCTGCGGCGAATGGCGCGCGTCCGGGTGAACAGGCTGTGCAGCGTATCGCCATCGCCCCAGCGGATCGCCCGCTGAAGGGCGGTCAGGTCTTCCGAAAAGCGCTGAAGCATCTCCAGCACCGCTTCCTTGTTGGCCAGGAACACGTCACGCCACATCACCGGGTCGGACGCGGCAATGCGGGTAAAATCCCGAAAGCCGCCAGCGGAATATTTGATGACTTCCGATCGGGTCACAGCCTCCAGATCAGACGCGGTGCCGACGATGGTATAGGCGATCAGGTGCGGCAGGTGGCTGGTGATCGCCAGGACCAGATCATGATGATCCGGCGCCATCGTCTCCACATTGGCGCCCAGCGCGCGCCAAAAGGCCTCGACCTGCGCCACCGCCGTTGCATCCGCATCGGCAGCCGGAGTCAGGATGCACCAGCGCCCATGGAACAGTGTGGAGAAACCGGCCTCCGGCCCGCTGTTCTCCGTACCCGCCACGGGATGCGCGGGAACGATGCGAATTCCCGGCAGCGCCGCGGCAAGTGCCGTTGCCACGCCGGCCTTTGACGATCCGACATCGCTGATGATCGCCTCGGGCGGCAGATCGGCCGCGATCGATTCTGCCACGGCGCCCATCGCACCGACCGGCACGCACAGGATCACCAGATCAGCGTCCGTAACCGAAGCACCGGCGGTATCGGTGATGTCGTCGCAAAGGTCGATATCACGGGCGATGCGGCGCACCTCCGCATCCGCGTCATGGCCCACCAGCCGCACGGTCGGCATGTGCTGCCGCACAGCGCGCGCGATCGAAGACCCGATCAGTCCCAGGCCGATGACGGTGACGCGGGCGAACGGCAGCATCAGCCCGCCGCCTCCGCAAGTTCACGAAGAGCAGCGGCGACCCCTTGAGTCTCCGCTTCCGTGCCGATCGAGATGCGCAACCCGTTGGCAAGGCCCTGCCCGGGCAACCAGCGCGTGATGAAGCCTTTTTCCATCAGCCCCTTATACGCCTGTTCCGCGCTCAGCTTCCCTTCGAACAGCACAAGCAGGAAATTGGCGCGGGACGGCACGGCACGGATACCCGAATTGCCCAGCGCCTGAACCTGCTCGGCAAACCAGGCGAGCCATTTGTCGTTGTGCGCCCGGCTGTGCGCGACGAATGCATCATCCGCTAGCGCAGCAATCGCTGCCTTTTGCCCGGCGATCGTCAGGTTGAACGGCGCGCGAATGCGGTGCATCGCGGCAACCGCCTCTGCCGAGCCATAGCCCCAGCCGATCCGTTCCGCCGCCAGCCCGTGAATCTTCGAGAATGTCCGGGTGATCATCACGTTCGGCGCGGTCTGCGCTAGTGCGAATGCGCCGTCATCCTCCTCTTCCGACAGATATTCGGAATAGGCCTGGTCGACCACCAGCATCACATTTTCCGGCAATCCGGCATGCAGCCGCGTAATCTCGCCACGACCGGCATAGGTCCCGGTGGGGTTGTTCGGATTTGCGATGAACACAAGGCGCGTGCGCGGCGTGACGGCCGCCAGGATCGCATCGACATCGGTCGCATAGTCGCGATCCGGCGCGATCACCGGCGTCGCGCCGACGCGCCGTGCCGCGATTTCATAGACGGCAAAGCCGTAGCGGACGAAAATCACCTCGTCCCCCGGCCCGGCATAGGCGCCAGCGGCCAGGTGCAGCACCTCGTCCGACCCGGTGCCGTAGATGACCCGGGCGGGATCGAGCCCGAACTTCGTCGCGATCGCTTCGCGCAGGGCGGTCGCCCCCGCATCGGGATAGCGCGACAGGGAACTGGAACCTTCCGCAAAAGCGGCGCGCGCCTTTTCGCCGGTTCCCAGCGGATTTTCGTTGGAGGAAAGCTTGGCGGCCGGGCGGCCGTCATCGGTTGAGGATCGGCCCGGCACATAGGGGGCGATGGCCATGACCCAGTCTTTTGGAGCAGGTGCGTTCATGGCGGAGCGCTGTAACGCCGCCCGCGCGATTGACAAGGCGGCGTAACGAGCCTTACGCGCTCTGCGTGTCTGAAGACAGCCGTTTCGGCCTTGGCCGCCATGTCAATCTGCCCGGCCCCTTGCCGCTGGACAGCGGCGCGCTGCTTGCGCCGGTCGAGATCGCCTATGAAACCTATGGCCGGCTCAACGCCGATGCTTCGAACGCCGTCCTCATCTGCCACGCGCTGACCGGCGATCAGCACGTCGCCTCCCCCCACCCCGTCACCGGCAAGCCCGGCTGGTGGACCCGCCTGATCGGGCCGGGCAAGCCGATCGATCCGGAACGCCATTTCGTCATCTGCTCCAACGCTCTTGGCAGCTGCATGGGATCGTCCGGCCCGGCGAGCGTCGATCCCGCGACGGGCGCACCCTATGCGATGCGCTTTCCGGTCATCACCATTGCCGACATGGTCCGCGCGCAGGCGATGCTACTCGACCATCTGGGCATTGGCCGGCTTCACGCCGTCATCGGCGGATCGATGGGCGGCATGCAGGCGCTCGGTTGGGCCGCGATCTTCCCGGACCGGGTGAAATCGGCTGTGGTGATCGCCTCTGCCGCGCGCCATTCCGCGCAGAACATCGCCTTTCACGAGGTCGGCCGACAGGCGATCATGGCCGATCCCAAATGGCGCGGCGGCAATTATTATACCGAGCAGGATCCACCCACCGCCGGCCTCGCCGTCGCGCGGATGGCGGCGCACATCACCTATCTGTCGGAAGCGGGACTGACCGAGAAGTTCGGCCGCCGGTTCCAGTCGCGACCAGACAAGGCGACCGGTGCCAAGAGCTTCGGCTTCGACGCGGATTTCCAGGTCGAAAGCTATCTGCGCCACCAGGGCATCAGCTTCGTCGACCGCTTCGACGCCAACAGTTATCTCTACATCACCCGCGCCACCGACTATTTCGACCTGGCGGAGGATTATGGCGGCTATCTCGCCAATGCCTTCCGGGGCAGCGCGACGCGCTTCTGCCTGATCAGCTTCGACACGGACTGGCTCTACCCGACATCGGAATCCCGCGCGATCGTCCACGCGCTGAACGCGGCGAGCGCGCAGGCGAGCTTCGTCGAGCTGTCCAGCCCGTTCGGGCATGACGCCTTCCTGCTCGACGTGCCGGAAATGAACCGGGTGATCGACGGCTTCCTGAAAGCGAACGGCGCATGATCCCGGCTGAATACCACCTCTCCGAAGACCGCGATGCCCTGCAGATGGACGTGATCCACGGCTATCTGGCGCAAAGCTATTGGTCGCCGGGCATTCCGCGCGAAACCTTGGAGCGTGCCGTCGCCGGATCGCACATTGTCGGGGCCTATCATCGCGACGAGCAGGTGGGTTTCGCACGCCTCATCACCGATCATGCCACCTTCGCCTATCTGGCGGACGTGTTCGTGCTTGAGGCGCATCGAGGCAAAGGCATTGCGCGTGCGATGGTCGCCCACCTGCAGGCGCACCCCGAGTTGCAGGGTCTCCGCCGCTGGCTGCTCGCGACGCGCGATGCGCATCCGATCTACGCCTCGCTCGGCTGGACGGCTTTGCGCAACCCGGACAATTTCATGGAGCGGCATGATCCAGAGGTTTACGCGCGATGAGCCAGCTTCGCCCGGATCTTGCGATCATCGCCGCCAATGTTGCGCCCGGCACGCGCGTACTCGACGTCGGCTGCGGTGACGGCGCGCTGATGGCCGCGTTGCGTGACGAGCGGGGCGTGGATGCGCGGGGACTTGAGCTGGATCGCGAAAATGTCGCCACCGCCATGGCGCGGGGCCTTTCAGTGATCCAGGGCAATGCCGACACCGATCTGGCCGACTATCCGGACAACAGCTTCGACTACGCCATTCTCAGCCAGACGCTGCAGACAACGATCCGGCCCGACAAGGTGCTCGACCATCTGCTGCGCATCGGCGAGCGGGCCTTCGTGTCCTTCCCCAATTTCGCGCATTGGCGCGTGCGCCTGTCGCTGTTGTGGGGCGGGCGGATGCCGGTGACGCGCCTGTTGCCGCTGCAATGGTTTGAAACGCCCAATATCCACCACGTCACCGTCGACGATTTCCGCGCCTTCGTGAGGGAACGGGGAATCGATGTCGAAGGAGCGTGGTTCCTGAACGGCGACCGCGCAACCACCGCCGCCGCCGCCAATTTCCGGGCGGAGCATGCGGTGTTCCTGCTGCACCGGAACGGGCAGTCCTAGGGTCTACCCCTGCTCAAAAATTGCACCGTTTGTCCCGAGCGTAGTCGAGGGACGTTGGTATCGCGCGGACGTCCCTCGACTTCGCGGGACAAACGGAGAGCTTCTACTCGATCAGGATAGACTCCAGGCCCTCACCCCCGCAGCCGCGCGCCGACCTTTTCCGCCGCCGCGACGATCTTCGCCGAAACCGCCGTCAGTTCCTCTTCGGTGAAGCTTTTGTCGGTAGGCTGCAGCGTCACTTCCACCGCCAGCGACTTCTCGCCCTCCGGCACGCCCGCGCCGCTGAAAACGTCGAACAACCGTACCGATGTAATCAGCGTCTTGTCCGCGCCCTTCACGGCCCGCACCAGGGCATCCGCCGCCACGTCCTGCTTCACCAGGAAAGCAAAATCGCGCGTCACGGTCTGCAACGCAGGCGGCGCATAAGCAGAGCGCATCCGCCCCGCCGTCCGCTTGGCGGGAATGGCATCAAGGAACAATTCGCCGGCAACGACCGTACCGTCCAGATCGAACGCCTTGGCGATCGACGGATGAAGCACGCCGAATTCCGCCAGAATCGTTTTCGGCCCCAGCCTCAGCGTTGCCGAGCGGCCCGGATGATAGGCGGCGGACGCCTCGCCCATCACCTGCAGATTATCGACCGGCGCACCGGCTGCCGCCAGCAGCGCGATCGCTTCCGCCTTGCCGTCATGCGCATCGAATGCCTGCGCCTTGCCGTCCTGCCAACTACGCGAGGACCGCTCGCCCGCGAGCACGAAGGCCAGCGTGGTCCGCTCGCCATCGGCGAAATAGCGCCGCCCGATCTCGAACAGCCGGATGGAGGACGCACCGCGATCCGCATTGCGCTGCGCCGCCGCCAGCAGGCCGGGCAACAGCGAAGGCCGCATCACCTTCAGCTCCTCGCTGATTGGGTTTGCCAGCGTCCAGTGACCACCGCCGAAGGGCGCCGCTTCGGCTTCAGAGATGAAGCTCCACGTCACCGCCTCGTTCAGCCCCCGTGCCGCCGCCGTCCGCCGGGCGCGCCGCTCGACGAGTTGGTCGGGCCGCGCCGTCGGCGTCGCCACACCCGGTGCGCGCGGCAAAGGCGTGGAAGGGATCGCGCCGAGGCCGATGATGCGGATCACTTCCTCGACAATATCCGCACCGCCCGAAACGTCGCGCCGCCAGCTCGGCACGACGACGTTCATCGGCCCGTCGCCCGCAACGCCGAATCCCAGCTTCTCGAGGATCGCCCGCTGCTCCGCCGGGGCGACGTCGATACCGCCCAGCCGTGCGCATTGCGCCGGATCATAGGCGATCGTCCGGTCTTCCACCGGCGGCTTGCCCGCGCGGACGATTTCCGACGCCTCGCCCCCGCAGATCTCGACGATCAGCTTCGTCAGGATCGCCACCGCGTCATCCAGAAACGCCGGATCGACACCCCGTTCGAAGCGGGTCCGCGCATCGGACGCCAGCGCAAGCACCTGCCCGGTCCGCGCTATCCGCTCCGGATCGAAATAGGCCACCTCGAGCAGAATGTCGGTGGTGCCTTCCGCAACACCCGATTCCTCGCCCCCCATGATGCCGCCGATATCGTGCGTGCGATTGGCATCGGCGATCACCGTCATTTCGGGGGTCAGGGCATAGCTCTTGCCGTTCAGCGCCGTCACCGTCTCGCCATCGCGCGCGCGGCGGGCCACCACCGGCCCGGTCAGCTTTGCAAGATCATAGGCGTGGCTTGGCCGGCCGTGATCGAGCATAACATAATTGGTGATGTCGACGATCGCCGAAATCGGCCGCTGCCCGACCGCTTTCAGCCGCTGCTGCATCCAGTCCGGCGACGCGCCGTTGCGGACGCCGCGGATCGCACGGCCATAAAAGGCAGGGCATCCCTCAAGGTCGTCGGTGCGGATTTCGATCGGACAGGCGAAAGCGCCCGCTATTTCGGGAATGGCCAGCGGCTTCAACCTGCCCAGCCCGGCGGCGGCCAGATCGCGCGCGATGCCGCGCACGCCCATGCAGTCCTGCCGGTTGGGCGTGATCGAGATGTCGATCACCGGATCGTCAAGCCCCGCCCACACGGCATAGGTCGCCCCGACCGGCGCATCCGCCGGCAGTTCGATGATGCCGTCATGATCGTCGCCCAGCTCCAGCTCGCGCGTCGAACACATCATGCCGTTCGATTCCACGCCGCGGATCGCCGCCACCTTCAGCGTGATGTCGCTTCCCGGCACATAAGCGCCGGGCGCGCCGAACACGCCCACCAGTCCGGCACGGGCATTGGGTGCGCCGCACACCACCTGCAGCGGCCCGTCCCCGGCGTCCACGGTCAACACCTGCAGCTTGTCCGCCTGCGGATGCGGCGCCGCCGTCAGCACCTTGGCGATGCGGAACGGCGCCAGCTTCTCGGCGACATTCTCGACGCCTTCGACCTCAAGGCCGATGCTGGTCAGCGCCTCGATCACCTGATCGGCAGTTGCCTCGGTTTCCAGATGATCCTTCAGCCAGGACAGGGTGATCTTCATGCGCCCACTCCCCCGCTCAGCGTCGGTACGTCGAGCGCCGCGAACCCATAGTGCCGCAACCAGCGCAGATCGCCGTCGAAGAAGGCCCTCAGATCATCCATGCCGTATTTCAGCATCGCCAGCCGGTCGATGCCGCAGCCGAAGGCAAAACCCTGCCACTCGTCGGGATCAAGCCCGCACGCCGCGATAACCTTTGGATGCACCATGCCACTGCCCAGGATCTCCATCCAGCCGTCGGGCTGCGCGCCGCCGATCACGCGCCGTCCCTTGTCCAGCGTGTAGCCCACGTCGACCTCGGCCGAAGGCTCGGTGAAGGGGAAGTAGCTCGGCCGCATGCGCAGCACGATGTCGTCGCGCTCGAAATAAGCCTTCACGAAGGTTTCCAGCGTCCACTTCAGGTGCCCCATGTGGATGCCGCGATCGATCACCAGTCCCTCGACCTGATGGAACATCGGCGTGTGGGTGGCGTCGCTGTCGGACCGATAGGTTCGGCCCGGCGCGATGATGCGGATGGGCGGCGGCTGCGATGTCATCGTGCGGATCTGCACCGGCGAGGTGTGCGTGCGCAGCAGCATGCGCCGCCCCTCGCGCTCGTCCGGGAAATAGAATGTGTCGTGCATCGCCCGCGCCGGATGGCTTTCCGGAATGTTGAGCGCGGTGAAATTATGCCAGTCGTCCTCGATCTCCGGTCCCGTCGCGACGGCGAACCCCAGATCGGCGAAAATCTCCGCCAGCTCGTCCATCACCTGGCTGACCGGGTGAACGCTGCCCTGCGGCGCCTGTGGTGCCGGAAGCGTCATGTCGATCGTCTCGGTCGCCAGCCGCGCGTCGAGCGCCGCAGCTTCCAGCTCAGCTTTACGTTCGGCGAGGGCGTTGGTCACCGCCTCACGCAGGCCGTTGATCCGTGGACCTTCGGTCTGGCGCTGCTCGGGCGTCATCCCGCCAAGCGTCTTCAGCAGGGCAGTGACCTGGCCTTGCTTGCCAAGGGCTGCGATCCGCTGCGCCTCGACGGCGTCCAGCGTGTCGGCGGCCGCAATCGCCGCAAGCACGTCGCGCTGATAATCGTTAAGGTCCGCCGTCATATCATCCCCTTGGCTGCCGGCCTCCCGTAGTCGGGTGAACGGGGGGTTATCAAGTGTTGCGGCTGTTTTCCCACCGATATGGTTGACAGAGTCGTCCTGCGGCGCAACTGACGGGCTGCGGCTGCGTTACAGAACAGACGCTTGATTGGAGTGCGATATGTCAGATGCCGATAAGGGCCCGAAGCGCCGTAAGAATGCGGACGGCCGTACGCTGGATAATGGTTGGACAAAGGCCGGCATTGGCGTTGGCATCGGTTCAGCGGCAATCGCGGCCGCCCTGCTTTATGTGAATCATGCCCGTCGCAAGGCGAAGAACATCCCGCCCAAGCCGACGCCTGAAGATCACGAAACCGATTGAATTTTTTGGGGAAATGAGGGGCGCCCGGCGCCCCCCATTCCTATCAGCTTGGCTTAGGCGGCCTTGGGCAGCGCAGCCTGAGCCTGGGCGACGATCGCCTTGAAGGCTTCGCCTTCGTGCATCGCGATGTCGGCCAGCACCTTCCGGTCCAACTCGATACCGGCCAGCTTCAGCCCATGCATGAACTGGCCATAGGTCAGTCCTTCCACGCGGACCGCCGCATTGATGCGCTGGATCCACAGAGCGCGGAAGCTCCGCTTCTTAACCTTGCGGTCGCGATAGGCGTACTGCCCGGCCTTCTCCACCGCCTGACGGGCGATGCGAATCGTGTTCTTGCGACGGCCATAATAGCCCTTCGCCTGTTCCAGAATGCGATTATGCTTCGCCTTCGTGGTCGTACCGCGTTTTACACGTGCCATGTCTCAGCCCTCCTTAACGCAGACCGTAAGGCGCCCAGGCCTTCACAGTCTTGGTATCGGCGTCCGACAGCACCTTGGTGCCGCGGTTCTGGCGGATATACTTGGCATTGTGGCTGATCAGGCGGTGGCGCTTGCCGGCGACACCGTGCTTGATCAGACCGGTCGCGGTGATTTTGAAGCGCTTCTTCACACCGCTCTTGGTCTTGAGCTTGGGCATTTTCGTCTCCTTATATCGACGATCTCGGACGGCCACGGCAGCCCACACTGGCCGGGCAGTCCCTTCAATCGCGGAAAGCGGGGCCTATAGGCGAGCACGTTCCGCTTTGCAACCATCCGGAACCGGGTGCTTTCCAAACGGTTGCTTCCTCATGAGCGATTTGGCCGAACCGCAGAATCGCGCCCCGCCGCGCCATCCCAAGCTGCTGAAACGCAGCCTGCAGGTCGTGGCCGGCATCATCGGACTGATCTTCCTGTGCTGGCTGATCCTGTACGTCACCAAAGGGCGTTTCCTGAAATCGACCTTCGAACGCTATGTCAGCAGCGCCACCGAACGGCAGGTGCGCGTGGCGGGCGATTTCCAGCTCTACTTCAACCCGATCAACATCAAGTTCCTGGCCGAGGGGCTGACCATCTCGAACCCCGAATGGGCGAGCATGGATCACTTCGTCTCCGCTGGGCTGATCGACACATCCATCCCAACCTTTCCCCTGATATTCGGAAAGCGCCGGGCGAACTGGCTCAATCTCATCAACGGGCGCTTCGACCTGGAATGGGACGAGACGGGACATCGCAACACCTGGACGTTCGGCCAGGCCACCGGCGAGCCGTTCGAAATGCCGCTGATCCGCAGGGCCTATGTCGCGGGAACGCAGGTCAGGTTTCGCGACCCGCGGATGCAGCTCAGCACCGACATCAAGATCGATACCGTCCGGTCCACCAACACCCGCATCGACAACGACATCCGCTTCGCCGGAGACGGAACGATGCGGCAAAAGCCGTTCACCCTGTCGGGCAGCCTGAAATCGCCCAATGAAACGGTCGGCGGCGGCCGGAACCGGCTGGTGCTCAATGCCCGATCAGGCGGAACGTTCATGGACGTATCGGGCACCCTGCCCGGCGCGACCGAGCTTGAGGGATCGGACCTCCATATCGCGGTTCGCGGGCCCAATATGGCCGATCTGTTCGATTTCCTGGGCGTGGCGGTTCCGGATTCGCGAACCTACCGGATGACCTCCGCACTGACGAAGGTCGGGGAGGAATGGCGCTTCACGGGCCTCAAGGGCATGGTCGGGGAAAGCGATCTGTCCGGCAGCCTCACCGTCGCGCCCATAAAGCCGCGGCTCCTGCTCACGGCCAATCTGCGATCCGACACGCTCGATATCGTCGATGCCGGGCCCTGGATCGGCTATGATCCCAACCGGCTGGAAAAGCAGGGCAACAGCGGCACGATCCGGCAGGTCGGCGGGGTTCCGCGCCTGTTGCCCGATGCGAAGCTGCGGGTGGATTCCCTCCGCACGTTCGACGCCCGGCTCAAATACCGCATCCGTCGCGTCCGCGCCGAAAGCCTGCCTGTCTCGAACATCGACCTGACACTCAATCTCGACAACAGCCTGTTGAGCCTGGCCCCGCTCACCTTCGACATGGCGCGCGGGCACGTCACCTCGGAGATCGCGTTGAACGCGCGGGCACGACCTGTGCAGACCACCTACGACATCCGCCTGTCTCCCACGCCGATGGGCGTGCTGCTCGCCGGCTTCGGTGTTGAGGAAAGCGGAACGTCCGGCACGATGACGGCGCGCATCCAGCTGAAGGGCGAAGGCGATACCCTGCATGATTCGCTCGCCACATCGGACGGGCGGATTGCCGTCATCCTGCCCCGCGGGACGCTGTGGACCCGTAACGTCCAGCTTTCCGAACTGGATATCGGCACCTTCGTGCAGAAGATGTTCGAAGGTGAGTTGAAGGAGCCGGTCCAGATCAATTGCGGCCTCATCGCCTTTACCGTTCGCAACGGCGTGGCGGCAGCGGACCCGATCTTGATCGACACGCGCAAGAACGTGATCCTCGGCCGCGGCGGATTCAGCTTCCGCAACGAAAGCCTCGATATGGCAATGCGCGCGGACTCGAAGAAGTTCAGCCTGTTCGCTGGCCAGTCGCCGGTTGGCGTCACCGGCTTCTTCGCCCAGCCGAAGATCGACCCGATCAGCGGGGAATTGCTTGCCCGTGCCGGCGGCAGCCTTGGCCTGGGCATCGCAGCAGCCCCGGTGGCAGCGGTGCTTGCATTCGTCGATGTCGGGGATGCCAAATCGGCCGCCTGTGGCCCCGTCCTTTCAGGCGCCAGCGCCGTCGCTCAACGCACGACCAAAGGCGAGCCGCGCGACGATGTCGGCAAAGGCACGACGGCAAAGGCGGAAAGCGGCAAGTCGACGAAGGGAGAGCGCCAGCAGCAGCGCAAGAAGTTCCTCGGAATATTCTGAGCGCTAAACAGTCGCCAGCACCTGTTCCAGCAATGCGGGATCGCCAACCGCGATCACCTCGCCCCCGCTGCCGGCGCCAAGCGGCTTGCCGGACCAATCGGTCATCCGCCCCCCTGCCCCTTCGACCACCGGCACCAGCGCGGCGAAGTCATAAAGCTGCAGCCCCTGCTCGACCACCAAGTCGCAATGGCCGGCGGCCAGCAGCCCATAATTATAGCAGTCGCCCCCCAGCAGCGTATCGCGGCACGCCCCGCGCAGGGTGTTGAACCAGGCGCCCCCCGCTTCATTAAACAGCCAGGGTGCGGTCGTCGCGAAAAGCGCCTTGTCCAGCGAACCGCAAGGCCGCGTCGCCGCGGCTTTTCCGCAAAACATCGTCTGCCGGCCCGTCGCGCCGACCCAGCGCTCTCCGCTGATCGGCTGGTCGATGATGCCCAGCACCGGCTTGCCCTGCTCCAGCAACGCGATCAGCGTGCCGAAGATCGGCCGCCCGCCGATAAATGCCCGCGTCCCGTCGATCGGATCGAGCACCCACACCCGCTCCGCATCCTCACGGACATTGCCATATTCCTCGCCGATGATGCCGTCTTGCGGCCGTTCCGCGTCCAGCACCGTGCGGATCGCCGCTTCGGCGGCGCGATCGGCCTGGGTGACGGGCGAGGTGTCGGCTTTCGCCTCGATATCGAACCTTGCACGAAAATAAGGGCGGATCGCCGCCCCGGCCACGTCGGCGAGCCGTTCGGCCAGGGCGATGTCGCCGTCCCTGTTCATGCTCAGTCGAACAGGCTGGAGACGGAGCTTTCGTCAGCGATGCGCCGGATCGCCTCGGCCAGCAGAGGGGCAATCGTCAGCGTGCGGATACGCTTCGACTGCTGCACCGCCTCAAGCGCGCCGATCGAATCGGTGATGACCAGTTCGCTCAGGCTCGATCCGTCCACGCGCGCCACCGCGCCACCCGAAAGGACGCCGTGAGTGACATAGGCGACAACGTCGCTGGCGCCCGCCTCGCGGAGGGCGGCCGCTGCGTTGCAGAGCGTACCCGCCGAGTCGACGATGTCGTCGACCAGGATGCAGAAGCGTCCCGTCACGTCGCCAATGATGTTCATGACTTCGGATTCGCCCGGCCGCTCACGCCGCTTGTCGACAATGGCCAGCGGCGCGTTGTCCAGCCGCTTGGCCAGCGCCCGCGCACGAACCACGCCGCCGACGTCGGGCGAAACCACCATGATATTCTCCGACGCGAAACGCGCCTGGATATCGGCCGACATCACCGGCGCCGCATAAAGGTTGTCAGTCGGAATATCGAAAAAGCCCTGGATCTGGCCCGCATGCAGATCGACGGAAAGAACGCGGTTGGCGCCGGCGGTGGTCAGAAGATTGGCGACCAGCTTGGCGGAAATCGGCGTGCGCGGGCCGGGTTTGCGATCCTGCCGGGCATAGCCGTAATAGGGAACGACCGCCGTGATGCGCCGCGCCGACGACCGCTTGAGCGCGTCGATGCAGATCAGCAGCTCCATCAGATTGTCGTTGGCCGGATATCCCGTCGATTGCAGGACGAACACGTCCTCGCCGCGCACATTCTCGTGGATCTCGACGAACACTTCTTCGTCGGCGAAACGGCGAACGCTGGCGTCGGTCAGCGGAATTTCCAGATAATCGGCAATCGCCCTGGCGAGCGGCAGGTTGGAATTGCCGGTCAATAATTTCATCGATGCAGTCCTTGGCGCTGTTCCCCGTTGGCCGCCTCTTAGTCGGCGGATGCCCGGGGGGAAAGGGGTTGGCTGCGAAACGCGGCCAGGACCGGTCGAGGTTCAGTTCAGGGCGAGTCGAAAATGGCGGTGTTTCGTGACCCGGAGCGCAGCGTACAAATAGTACGTGAGCACCGGAAGCATGGAACACCGCCATTTGCAGGCCGCCATGGGCTGAACGTCGATCGGTCCTAGGCTGTCCCGAGTTGATGGACTAGAAGCCCGCCGATGACCGACAGCCTGACCATCGCACTGGCCCAGACCAGTCAAATCATGGGCGACCTTGCCGGCAATGCGGACCGGATGCTTGCCCTGCGCGAAAAGGCCGGGGCGGCCGACCTGATCGTCTTTCCGGAAATGCAGCTGATCGGCTACCCGCCCGAGGATCTGGTGCTTAAACCCGCGCTGATCGAACGGGCCGAATCCGAACTCCTTCGCCTGGCAAAGGCAAGCGCGGATGGCCCCGCGATGCTGGTGGGCACCGTCAAGCAGATCGAAGGACAGCTCTATAATGCCATGGCCCTGCTCGACGCCGGAAAAATCACCGCTGTTCGCCGCAAGCATGAACTGCCTAACTACGGCACCTTCGATGAAAAACGCCTCTTCGCCAGTGGCCCCTTGCCCGAGCCTGTCGATTTTCGCGGCATCCGGCTGGGCGTCCCCATCTGCGAGGACATCTGGTTTCCGACTGTCTGCGCGCAACTCCGTCGCTCGGGGGCCGAGCTGCTGATCGTACCGAACGGCAGCCCCTATGAGATCGACAAGGACGACCTGCGCAGCGGCAACATCGCCGCCGCCCGCGTCGCCGAGACCGGCCTACCGATGATCTACCTGAACCGCACCGGCGGCCAGGACGAGATCGTGTTCGACGGCGCATCCTTCGTGATGAACGGAGACGGCACCCTCGCCCACCAGCTTCCCGATTGGGAAGAGGCGCTGGTCACGACCGAATGGCGCCGCAATGCAAAAGGATGGCACTGCGAGCCGGGAACGCTTCACCCGCTCGATCCCCATCCCGAGGACATTTATCACGCGATGCTCGTCGGCTTGCGCGACTATGTGGACATCAACCGCTTTCCCGGCGTCGTGCTCGGGCTGTCCGGCGGCATCGACAGCGCGCTGAGCGCGGCGGTCGCGGTCGATGCGCTTGGTGCCGATCGGGTCTGGTGCATCATGATGCCATCGCGCTTCACCGGACAGGAATCGCTGGACGATGCCGCCGAATGCGCCCGCCTACTGGGTTGCCGGCTGGACAGCATCGCCATCACCCCGGCGATGGAAGCGTTCGACGAGATGCTGGCCCCCGCGTTCGAGGGGCGGCAGCGCGATCTGACCGAAGAAAATATCCAGTCGCGCATTCGGGGCGTCACACTGATGGCCCTGTCCAACAAGTTCGGCCCGATGCTGCTGACCACCGGCAACAAGTCGGAGATGTCGGTCGGATACGCCACCATCTATGGCGACATGGCCGGCGGCTATTCGGTGCTGAAGGACGCCTACAAGACGACAGTGTTCGCCCTGTCGCAATGGCGCAACGGCAAGCGACCACGGCTGGGCCTGGGTCCCGACGGCCCCGTCATGCCCGACCGCGTCATCACCAAGCCGCCAACGGCCGAACTGCGCGACAATCAGAAGGATTCCGACAGCTTGCCGCCCTATGAGGTGCTCGATCCGATCCTGCATGGGCTGGTCGAGGAGGAATTGCCGGTCTCGGCCCTCGTCGAGCGCGGCTTTGAACATGATGTCGTCGCGCGCGTCGAAAGGCTGCTCTACATCGCCGAATACAAGCGCCGTCAGGCCCCGCCGGGCGTAAAGCTGGGCAAACGCAATTTCGGCCGCGATCGCCGCTATCCCATCACCAACGCATTCCGGACGACATGACCGTCATCACCCGCTTCGCGCCCTCTCCAACCGGGCAACTCCACGTCGGCAATATCCGCACCGCTCTCCACAACTGGATGTGGGCGCGGAAGAATGGCGGCCGCTTCATGCTCCGCATCGACGACACCGATGCCGAACGATCCGAGGAACACCATGTCGAGGGCATCCGCGCCGACCTCGCCTGGCTGGGATTGAATCCCGATGGCGAAGCACGCCAGTCCGCCCGCTTCGCGCTGTATGAAGAACGCTTCGAGGCCCTGCGCGCCACCGGCCATGTCTACGCCTGCTATGAGACGCCGCAGGAGCTGGACCTCAAGCGAAAGATCCAGCTCGGGCGCGGATTGCCGCCGGTTTACGATCGCGCGGCCCTTGCCCTGACCGACACCGAACGTTCCGCTTTCGAGGCTGAGGGACGAAAGCCGCATTGGCGCTTCAAGCTGGACCATGACACGCCGATCGTCTGGCACGATCTGATCCGGGGCGACCAGCATTTCGATCCGAAGCTGTTGAGCGACCCGGTCATTCGCCGGGCCGATGGATCATGGCTCTACATGCTCCCGTCCGCGATCGACGATGTCGACATGGGCATCACCCATGTCGTCCGTGGCGAGGACCATGTCTCCAACACTGCGGCCCAGATCCAGATGTTCGCGGCACTCGACAGCACCGCGCCGCATTTCGCGCATGAAGCGCTGCTGGTCGGAACCGAAGGCAAGCTTTCCAAGCGTCTGGGATCGATCGGCATCGACGATTTCCGCGCGGCCGGCATCGAGCCGCTGGCATTGATCGCCCTGCTTGCCCGTATCGGCACCAGCGATCCCGTGGAACCCGTCGCGACGGTGGATCCACTGGTCGACAGCTTCGATTTCAGCCGTTTCGGCCGCGCACCGGCGCGCTTCGATGAAGCCGAACTGGCGGCGCTCAATGCCCGGATTCTCCACCTGCTCGACTATGATGTGGTCGCAAGCCGCCTGCCCAACGGCATGACGCGCGTAGGATGGGAGGCGATCCGCCCAAATCTGGAGCGTATCGATCAGGCGGAGGATTGGTGGTCGGTGGTGGCGGGCACGGTGCAGCCGCCGCCTCTATCGGACGATGATCGTGCCTTTTTGGGTGAAGCCATGGGAATCGCGGAGGCGATCGACTGGAGCGCCGACCCCTGGCATGCGCTGACGAACGGATTGAAAGAAGCCACTGGTCGCAAGGGGAAGCCGCTGTTCCTCCCGCTTCGTCAGGCGCTTACCGGGCGCGACCATGGCCCGGATATGGCTGCTCTCCTGCCGTTGATCGGTCGTGAAGCAGCGATGAAGCGTTTCGCCGACGCCTGCACCTCCTGAGCAGCGAAGGAGGAAGGTCCGCATGCGGCGGACCATCCCTCAACCGACAATCGTCAGGATATTGCGATCGCATGCGGACGGCCGTCGATCGCCACATGCGGGATCATTCCCGGCATCCAGTCCAGCCGGCTGTCGGATTCCGGAAATGCCTGCTTCGGACGCCGCTGGATCGATACCCGTGCCATTGCGGCCCGCGCGATCTTGAGCTGCAGATATTCCGTGGCCGGCCGCCAACCTTCGGAGAGGGCAATTCGATGATCCGCTTCGCCGGTCACGCGGATTGTCTCTGAAATCTGGTCCTCAAATCGGGTTTCGAACCCATCCCGATAGAGAATGAGGGGATAGTTGGTCATCAGCTAATCCTTTCTGAAGAAAAGATAATATCCACCCGCCGAGCGCACCCTATAGGACGCATGCGTCATTTTGGTACAGAAGCGACGTCGAAATCCCGAATTGGTCGGGAAATTCCAACATGTCGTCTTTAGCGAAACGACTTTATCCAATTTGAGTTATGTTGTATCATCTTCTTGCGACGTCATGTCGTGGCGTCGCCAAAGATGGAGGATGCCATGTCAGCAGGAGGCTTCGCTAATCGTAAGACTACAAATCCCGTCAGTATGGGGGCAACGATCGCCATTCATGTGGTTGTCGTCGGCTTGCTGTTGCTCAGCCGAACCGAATATTTCCCGAAGGTTCCCCCAACGATGGAGGTCAGGAACATTCCGATCGACGTGGCCGATCCTCCACCACCGCCACCGCTGCCGGATCAGCCGGTGCCGAAATCGAATATCCAGCCACCGAAGGTGGTGATCGCCCGCCCGATCGATCCAACCACATTTGTCGTCGATCCCATCATGCCGGACAATTATCCGATCGACGTCATCCCTTCCGAACCGGTGAAGCCCGTCGTCGATCCGGTCCCGGTTCTAGTCGAAGCGGCGATCGACCCACGTTTCGCCCGCGATTTCCAGCCGCCTTATCCGCCCGCCAAGCTGCGGATGGGCGAGAACGGCCGTGTCGTCGTCCGTGTCCAGATCGGCACAGACGGACGGGTCAGGGCGATCGAACTGGTCTCGGCCACCGATACGATCTTTTTCGAAGCCACCCGGCGTTATGCGCTTCGCCACTGGCGCTTCACTCCGGCGACGCGAGACGGACTACCGGTCGAAAGCTGGAAGACGATGACGCTTCGTTTCGAGATGAAGGACTGAGCTGACACTGACGGGACTGGCGAAGCGTCGCTTACATGCCTATCTTGCCGGCCATGGCGCTTCCCCGTCCCGTCTCCCCCCTTGCCGCATGGCGCGATCTGCGCCGCTTCCTGGCCCAACGGCAGAAGCATGAGCTGATTTTCGGAATCCTCGCGATCTTCGTGACCGGCGTCCTGCTCATCGCCTTCTATCTCGACTCCAACAGCATGAAGAAGCCGTACAAGCGCGACATCCAATATGTCGAAAGCTGGCCGCTGGACCGTACCGACGAACAGATTCACGCCCAGCAGAAGATCGACCAGGCCAAGCGCGAAGTCGAGCAGGCCAAGATGGAAAAGCTGAAGCGCGAACGGCAGGCGCAGTTCAAGAAAGTCGACGACGAACTGGAGCGCCTGGGGCTTTGACCCCCGACCAACGGTTCATGGCCGCCGCGATCGCCCTGGCCGAACGCGGCCGGGGCCGATGCGCACCCAATCCCAATGTCGGCTGCGTGATCGTCGATTCCGCCGGCCATATAATCGGACGCGGCTGGACCCAGCCCGGCGGACGCCCACATGCCGAAGCAATGGCGCTGGCGGAGGCAGGTCCGGCGGCGCGCGGCGCGACCGCCTATGTCCTGCTCGAACCCTGCGCCCATGAAAGCGAACGGGGTCCGGCCTGTTCGGACAGCCTGATCCAGGCCGGGGTGGCTCGCGTCGTGGTCGGCCTGCAGGATCCCGACCCCCGCACCGCCGGCAAGGGCCTTGCGCGCATGCGCGATGCCGGAATCGCCGTCGAAACAGCCATCCTGCCCGACGAATGCACCCGCGCAATGTCCGGCTTCCTCACTCGCCAGGCGAAGGGCAGACCCCATGTCACGCTGAAGCTGGCCACCTCGCTGGACGGAATCATCGCGCTCCCTGATGGCCGGTCCCGCTGGATCACCGGCCCAGCCGCCCGCGCGCACGCCCATCTGGAACGCGCCCGCGCGGAACTGATCGTCGTCGGGCGCGGCACGTTCGATCAGGACGCGCCCTCGCTCGACGTTCGCCTGCCCGGCCTCGAAGCCCGCAGCCCCCGCCGCGCGCTCCTGACGAAAGGGGTCGCGCCCGAAGGCTGGGACCCCCTGCCCGCCCCTGCGGCTATCGCGAACTATAAGGCCGTGGATCATGTCCTCGTCGAAGGAGGCGCCTCCACAGCCGCCGCCTTCCTGTCCGCCGACCTCGTCGATCGCCTGCTCCTCTACCGCGCACCGGTCCTGATCGGCGCCGGCCGGGCGTCGATCGGCCACATCGGCCTCGGCACGCTCGAAGCGGCGCATGGCCGCTGGCGATTGCACGACACGCGGATGCTTGGCATCGACCGGCTCGAAGTCTACGAGCGGGCGCGGAGTTGAACCATGTTTACCGGCATCATCACAGACATCGGCACGATCGAGACCGTCGAAAAGCGCGGCGACCTGCGCGTCCGCATCGCTTGCGGCTATGATATGGCGACGGTCGATCTCGGCGCGTCGATCGCCTGCTCGGGCGTGTGCCTGACGGTGATCGACAAGGCGCCGGGCTGGTTCACGGTCGATGTCTCGGCCGAAACCGTGTCCCGCACGGCGCGTGGCCAATGGGAAACCGGCCGCCGCCTGAACCTGGAACGCGCGATGAAGCTGGGCGATGAGCTGGGCGGCCACATCGTCACCGGCCATGTCGATGGCGTCGGCGCCGTCACCGGCCTGCGCCGCGAAGGCGATTCGACCCGTCTCAGCGTTTCCGCGCCAAAGGATATCGCCGCATTCCTCGCACCCAAGGGGTCGGTGACGCTCGACGGCGTTTCCCTGACCGTGAACGATGTGACCGACCGTGCGGACGGCAGCGTCGAGATCGGCCTCAACATCATCCCGCACACAGCATCCGTCACCACGCTCGGCGATCTGTCGGCCGGGCAGCCCCTCAACATCGAAATCGACGTCCTCGCCCGCTATCTGGGGCGAATGGAGCAATATCGTGCCAAACACTGATCAAAAGCCGTCGATCGGCCGCATCCGCCACGCCTTCCTGTCCAGCCCGGAAGAGATCATCGACGAGGCTCGCAACGGCCGCATGTTCATCCTGGTCGACGACGAGGATCGGGAGAATGAGGGCGACCTCGTCATTCCCGCGCAGATGGCGACGCCAGACGCGATCAACTTCATGGCGAAATATGGTAGAGGCCTGATCTGCCTTGCCCTTACCAAGGCGCGCGTGGACCAGCTCGGCCTGGACCTGATGAGCCGCAACAACGGCACGCGCCACGAAACCGCCTTCACGGTTTCGATCGAGGCGCGGGAGGGCGTCACCACCGGCATCTCCGCCGCCGATCGTGCCCGCACGGTGGCCGTCGCCATCGACACCAGCAAGGGGCGCGAAGAGATCGTGACCCCCGGCCACGTCTTCCCGCTCGTCGCCCGCGAAGGCGGCGTGCTCGTCCGCACGGGCCATACCGAGGCGGCAGTGGATGTCGCCCGCCTCGCCGGCCTTAACCCCTCCGGCGTGATCTGCGAGATCATGAAGGATGACGGCACGATGGCGCGGATGGATGACCTCATCCCCTTCGCCCAGTTCCACAATCTCAAGATCGGTACGATCCGCGATCTCATCGCCTATCGCCGCCGCTACGACCACCTGGTCGAAAAGCGCGCGGAGGCCCGCTTCACCAGCCGCTGGGGCGGCGAGTGGACGGCGATGACCTTTTTCAACAAGGCGACAGGCACCGAACAGATCGCACTGGTGAAGGGCAAGGTCGACCCCACCAAGCCGACGCTGGTGCGCATGCACGCGCTTTCGGCCTTCAGCGACATCTTCGGCGAGGCGTCGGATCGCGGCGAGCTTCTCGCCCGCTCCATGCAGATTATCGGCGAAGCGGGCGCGGGCGTCGTCGTCGTCATCAACCGCCAGATGCCGGGCGAGTTCGAACGCGCGATCCACCACCGGGCGATCGGCGGGGGCAACGATATGGATGAGCTGCGCGACTATGGCGTCGGCGCGCAGATCCTCAACGAACTGGGCGTGCAGGACATGGTGCTGCTCACCAACACGCATCACACGCTGATCGGTCTGGAAGGCTATGGCCTGTCGATCGTCGGCGAGCAGGCCATTCAATGCGGAGAGTCGAACTGATGGCGAAGATTCTCATCGTTGAAGCCCGCTTCTACGACCATCTGAACGACCTGCTCCTCGAAGGGGTTCGTACCGCGCTTGAAGATGCCGGCCACGCGCATGAGACGCTGACCGTCCCCGGTGCGCTCGAAGTTCCCGGCGCGATCGCCATGGCGGCGGAAAGCGGCCGTTACGACGCATTCGTCGCGCTCGGCGTCGTCATTCGCGGCGAAACCTATCATTTCGAAATCGTCTCGAACGAAAGCGCCCGCGGCCTGATGGCATTGACCATGGACGGCATCGCCATCGGCAACGGCATCCTCACTGTCGAGAACGAAGCCCAGGCACTCGCCCGCGCTCGTCGCACCGAGAAGGACAAGGGCGGCGAGGCGGCAAAGGCGGCCCTCGCCATGCTGGCGCTGAAACAGAAATTCGGCGGCTAGGACCTAAAACGACTGCTCAAGCCGATGAAGCAGCCGCCGCGCCGGGCTGTTCTCCTCGGCGGCTCCATGCATCTCCCGGTCGATCCTGCCGACGCGCGCATAAAGGTCGATGCTGGCATCGATCAGCGCCCGCGCCTCGATCGGCATCATCGCCATGCTCCCCGGATCGACGCCCGCGGCTTCCGCCAGCCGCAGCGACTCGCGTTGCGCCTGCGCCAGCTCCATGTCACCCGCGTCGATCGCCTTGCGGGTCAAAAGCCAGGCGATGACGTGCATCAGCCGGGTCGTGACGCGCAGCGATTCGCACGAAAAGGTCACGCGCCCCATCGGTGACATCCGCTCGCGGTCCAATCGGCCGGGGCCGTCGAAATAGCCGCGCGCCTCATCGGCCAGAAGCATCGCCTCCACATAGAGCGACTCGATCAGGTGCGGTGTCGTTCGCCCGTCATATTTTAATCTCGTCATGCCAGCACTGATGCCACAGCGCAGGCAACCCGCCCATCAACAAAGACGGTGAATCAAACCGGTAACCGATCAGGCAATGATATCCGGGATCATATGATCCTCGATCATCGTCATTTCATCGCGCAGCCGCAGCTTGCGCTTCTTGAGGCGGGCGAGCTGGAGTTGATCGACGGTCGGGGTTTCCATCAACGCCGCGATCGCGACGTCCAGGTCACGATGCTCCACCCGCAACATCGCCAGGCGTCGGCTTGCTTCATCGGCATCCATCGCGCGAGTCTCCCAGACCGCGCAATGGCGATCAATGCCTTCCTAACCAAGGCATGCCACACCTGCCAACAGGTCGTCGCATCCTTCACCCCTACTGATCGATTAACGCTGAAAGGCGGAAGACTCTCGGGCGATTTCGTGATCTACTTTCTGTCCCCCAACCGCAGACCAAGGAGGCTCTCCCTATGGACAGCAGGCATATTTCCGCCCTCGAAGCGAAACATGCCGGGCTCGATGCCCGAATCTCCACGGAACTCAAACGTCCCTCTCCCGACACGGCGATTCTCGCCAGTCTCAAGAAACGCAAGCTGAAGATAAAGGAAGAGCTGATCGCTCTTTAAAGGCAGACGGCCGGCCCGGCGTTTGCCCGACATCAGGGCGCGCCGGCTGGCCATTCAGCGTCGCGGACTGACCGCTCCGCCAACCGGCTTTCGGGCATCCCTCGGATCGACCTCATGGTCGAACATCACGCCCAGCCGCCCCGGCGCCGCCCATGCTATGCGGCCACCGACCCGGCCGATCCCACGCAGCTCACAGATCACAAATTCGTCTTTGCCAAGCGGCGTTGGTGTTTCCACCATCATGCCGCCTGCGGACAGATTGCGGACGCGCACGCTGATTTCGCCGGCGGGTCCGGACGTCGACAGGGTGGCGAGCAGGAAAAGGCTGTCCCGCGTGCTTTTGCGCTGCTGGACAAAATCTTCCTCGCCTGAATCGCCAATGTCGGTGTGGCTGTCCACCGTTACGCGCCCCAAAACTCTGATCTGTGAACGATCGGAATGGTTAAGGGCAAAACTTGGTTAAATCGTTAAGGATTTCGCCCGGAACGGATTATTCGTCGCGCGAAACCTTTTCATGGCGCTCGTGACGTTCTTGCGCCTCGACGGTCATCGTCGCGATCGGGCGCGCTTCCAGCCGGGCCAGTGAAATCGGCTCGCCGGTAACTTCGCAATAGCCATATTCGCCTTCCTCGATCCGGCGCAGCGCTGCGTCGATCTTGGAGATCAGCTTGCGCTGGCGGTCGCGGGTGCGCAGTTCGATCGACCAGTCCGTCTCGCTCGACGCGCGATCGGTCACATCCGGCTCACGGAGCGAATCGGTCTGAAGCTGGGCAAGGGTTCCGCGGGCTTCACGAAGGATGCTGTCCTTCCAGGCCAGCAGCTTCGTCTGGAAATATTCCAGCTGGCGCGGATTCATGAATGGCTCTGACGCAGAAGGCCGGTAGTCGTCGTTTCCGGTATTTTCAGGTGGCATGAAATCCCCTGGCCCGTCGAAGTCATTCAGCGCAGTCGCCATCCCGGTCCTCCTAGACGCACGTCCCGGCTATTCTTGCGCGGTGACGCACTGCCCCCTCGAGCGCGCCTATAGCCACGCGTCCAGACCGGCACAAGCCACGGATTGGATTGGAACTCTCGTGATGAGACAGACCGAGCGCACGACGCTGCGCTCCGCGACGCCACGGCATCGCGGAAATGCAGGAATAAAAAATTAAATCAGGCCTGTATGAGGATTTTTTCAATTTCCCCAACAGGATGTCCTGTCAAATTCTTGGGGATTTCCGCCGTCAGCCGCCGCACGACTTCGACATGATAATGCTTGCGCAATTCACCCAATGTCGCGGGCGGTGCCACGACCAGCAGGGAATCGAAATCTCCCTTCAATGCCCGCTCCTTCAACTGGCGCGCCGTCTCACTGGCAAATCGATCTTCCTCAAGCTGGTGGAAATCGGTTTCCTCATAAGCGCTCCTGCCGGCCCCCACGCTGGAAAACGCCCGGCCGGGCGCGTCGGATCGCTGATCCCGATTGGCGGGATTGCTCTGCTCATCCTCTTCGATCAGCTGAAGATCGGGGCTGAATCCATCCCCCTCGTTGCGGAAAAGCAGGCGTTTGCGGCCATCCACCACCATGATGAAGCTTCCATTTGCGATGTGCATCGGGTTCTCCTTTCCTGGTCCCGCTCTCGACACCAACGATCACTTCGGGCCCGAGTTGCAGGCTTGCGCGCGGCGTGCGGCACGGCCATAGCCCGGCCATGCACGACATCCGCTTGATCCGCACCGATCCCAAGGCTTTCGATCTGGCGCTCGCCCGCCGCGGCCTCGATCCGCTGGCCGCCGAACTTGTCGCCCTGGACGAACGCCGCCGTGCCCTCGCCACGGAATTGCAGGTCGCACTCGCCCGCCGCAATGAGGCGTCAAAGGCGATCGGGGCCGCAAAGGCCAACAAGCGTGAGGATGAGGCTCAGGCATTGATGGCCGAGGTCGCAGTGCTCAAGGAACGGCTTCCAGCACTCGAAGCGGATGAGAAGAATGCCGCACAACTGCTTGAAGATGCATTGGCCGCCTTGCCGAACCTGCCGGCGCCGGACGTCCCCGACGGCGCGGACGAGGATGGTAATGCAGAGATATCCAAATGGGGTGAACAACCCGCGTTCACCTTCGACGCTGCCGAGCACGACATGTTCGGCCCCGCGCTTGGCCTGGATTTCGAAACCGCCGCGAACATCTCGGGCGCGCGGTTTGCGATGCTGCGCGGTCAGCTCGCGCGCCTGTCCCGCGCGCTTGGCCAGTTCATGCTGGACATCCACACGACCGAGTTCGGTTATGAGGAAGTCGCGCCGCCCGTTCTGGTACGCAGCGATGCGCTGTTCGGCACCGGGCAACTTCCCAAATTTTCTGAAGACCTGTTCCAAACCACCGATGATCGCTGGCTAATCCCGACTGCCGAGGTCAGCCTCACCAACATCGTCCGCGAAAAGATCCTTGCCGAAGCGGAACTGCCGCTTCGCTTCACCGCGCTCACGCCCTGCTTCCGGTCGGAAGCAGGCGCCGCCGGACGCGATACACGCGGCCTCATCCGCCAGCATCAGTTCGACAAGGTGGAACTGGTCTCAATCACCGCGCCGGAGGCTTCGGCCGATGAGCATGAACGCATGGCCCAGGCCGCGCAGGCCATCCTCGAACGGCTCGGCCTGCCCTATCGCAAGATGCTGCTCTGCACCGGCGATATGGGCTTCTCGGCGACCAAGACCTATGATCTGGAAGTGTGGCTGCCCGGCCAGAAACGCTACCGGGAAATTTCCAGCTGTTCCAATTGCGGTGATTTCCAGGCGCGCCGCATGAACGCGCGCTACCGGCCGGAAACCGACGCCAAGGGCACGCGCTTTCTCCACACTCTGAACGGCTCCGGGCTTGCCGTCGGCCGCACGCTGGTCGCGGTGCTGGAAAATTATCAGCAGCCCGACGGTTCCGTGCGCGTGCCTGACATCTTGCTGCCTTACATGGGCGGCCTCACCGTGCTGGAGCCCCGCTGATGCGTATTTTGTTGACCAATGACGACGGCATCCACGCCACTGGCCTGAAGGTTCTGGAAGTCATCGCGCGGACCATTTCCGACGACATCTGGACCGTCGCCCCCGCAGAGGAGCAATCGGGCGCCGGCCATTCGCTAACGCTCACCCGCCCGGTCCGGATCCGCGAGCATGGCGAACGCCGCTACAGCGTCACCGGCACGCCCACCGATGCGGTGATGATGGGTCTCGCCAAGATCATGAAGGACAGCCCGCCCGACCTGATCCTCTCCGGCGTCAATCGCGGCGCGAACCTGGGCGAGGACGTCACCTATTCAGGCACCGTCTCGGCCGCGATGGAAGGCGCGCTGGCCGGCAAGCGCTCGATCGCGCTCAGCCAGGTTTCGTCCCGCGAAGGCATGGGCGATTCCGTCCCCTTCTCGGCCGCACAGGCCTGGGGCGAGCGCGTGCTGCGTCCGTTACTCGACGCCCCCCTTACCCCCCGCACGCTGGTGAACATCAACTTCCCCGCCGTTCCTGCCGAGGAAGTGAAGGGCATCCGCGTCGTCACCCAGGGCCTGCGCGACTATGGCCGCACCCGGATCGTCAGCGACATAGACCCGCGCGGCTATGAATATCACTGGTTCGCGCTGGGGCCGATGCTGGAGACGCCCGCCCACTCGACCGATCTGGAAGCGATCGCGGAAGGCTATATTTCCGTGACTCCGCTGCATCTGGACCTTACTCATTTCGACTCGATGTCCATGCTGGAAGGCGCATATCGATAGATGGCCCTGCGCCCATATGTGACGCTCCGCCGGAAATCCTCGACGCCGGTCTGGCTGTCGATCAGTTGGCGCGTCATCTTCGTCCTGCTGCTGGTCGGCATCGCGATCGGGGTTCACTGGTTCGACCGTGGCGGGCTTCAGGACAATGCCGACGGGCATGTCAGCTTCATCGACGTCGTCTATTTCACGATGATCTCCATCACCACGACCGGTTACGGCGACATCGCGCCCGTGACCGAGCGGGCACGGCTGTTCGACGCGCTGATCGTCACGCCGATCCGCATCTTCGTGGTGCTCATCTTCATCGGCACCGCCTATAACTTCGTTTTCCGCCGCACATGGGACAAATGGCGCATGAGCCTGATCCAGAAGAATCTCCACAAGCACATCATCGTCGCCGGCTACGGCACAAGTGGCGGGGAAGCCGTCGAGGAATTGCTGGCGCGGGGCACCCTGCCGGAAGAGATCGTGGTGGTCGATACCAGCCCCGTCGCCATCGACCGGGCGGAACAGATCGGCTGCGCGGTCTATCAGGGGGACGCCACGCGCGACAAGGTGCTGGAGGCCGTCAGGATCAGCAAGGCAAGCGCGCTGATCGTATCAGCAGGGCGCGACGACACCTCGATTCTGATCGCGCTTACCGCCCGGCACCTGGCGCAGAACGTCCGCATCAGCGTGGCCGTGCGTGCCGAGGACAATGAAGTGCTCGCGCGGCAGGCGGGCGCCGATATCGTCATCAACCCCGCCAGCTTCGCCGGCCTGCTGCTCGCGGGCTCCTGTCACGGCGAGCATATCGCCTCCTACCTGTCCGACCTCGCTTCTTCCGGCGGCCGGGTGAAGCTGGCTGAACGGCTTGTCTCGACCGCTGAGCTGGGCAAGCCCCTTGCAGACATTGTCTCCGGCCTCGGCGTGCGGATATACCGTGACGGGCGCCCCTTCGGCTTCTGGGAGGAGGAGGTCAACGTCCTGCAGGCAGGCGACAAGATCGTCGAGATCGTCGAGGGGACCGGCCGGCCGCGTCAGCTCGGCCGGCCAATCGACTGATCAGGCTCAGGTCAGCCGAGCTGGTTCAGCGCGCCGAACACTTCCCGGAACTGCCCTCGCGATTCCGCATGGCGGAGGAAGCCGACACGTTCGACGCAGATTTCCTCGGGAGTCGGCTGCTGCTTGAACAACCCCATTACCTCCGCAATGAATTCATCGAGCGGCATCATATGGGGATTGGTGGCGTGGCCAGGCATCAGCTCCGTCTGGACACCCGGCGGCACCAGTTCGATCACCTCGACTCCTGTCTCGCGCAGTTGCTCGCGCATGGATACCAACCAGCTGTGGATCGCAGCCTTGGTGGCGCTATAGGTCGGCGTCGCAACGAGGGGGACGAACGCGAGGCCCGATGAGACCGTGACGATCGCCGAATGTTCCTGCACCTTCAGGTGCGGAAGCAAGGCAGCCGTCAGCCGGATCGGCCCGAGCAGATTGGTGGCGATGGTCGCCTCGGCCGTCTCCAGATCGAGCTGATCCTCCGCCACCATGATCCCGGCATTGTGGATCACGACGTTGAGGTCCGGATGCTCGGCGATCACAAGCGCCGCGAAATCAGCGATCTTGTCCGCATCGCCGATGTCCAGTTCCATTGCCGCCATCCCCTCATGCTCTGCGACCAGCGCGTCGAGCGGCGCTCGCCTGCGTCCGGCGATGATGACCTTGTTGCCCAGGGCGTGGAATTCCCGCGCCAGTTCCCGACCGATGCCTGATCCGCCGCCTGTGATGAGGATCGTATTGCCTGTCGATTGCATGATGCTTCCCTTCGGTTCGTTTCGAAATTGCCGTTGCCTCCAAAGATAGAATCATGCTCTCTTTTGGAAAGAAGGCACCTGAAAGTTCCATAGGCACCAAAAGGAAAGTATTATGGCCACCGTGGCGCACAACCGGGGTGGGCCGTTCAGCGAGAGCGATATCGCGGCCGCCCATCATTATCTGGATCATGACCCTCCGCAGGATGTCGATCCGCGGGTGGAAACGCTGGTCAACGAACTGATCGGCCGCGTTGCCGACAAGTGGACGATGCTGATCCTCGAACTGTTGAGCGAAAAAGGCACGCTGCGCTTCTCACGTATCGCTGAGCAGGTGGACGGTATCAGCCAGAAGATGTTGACCCAGACGCTGCGCCAGATGGAGCGCGACGGCCTGCTCACCCGCACGGTCCATCCCGTGGTGCCGCCCAAGGTCGAATACGGCCTGACTGACCTCGGCCTCAGCCTTGGTGCTGCCTTTTGCGGGGTATGGATATGGGCAGAGCGGCATCTGGACAGAGTCGAGCAAGCCCGCACCGATTTCGACGCGCGCAAGGTGGCTGACTGAGCGATGTGCGGCCGCTCTGGTAAATCGGAGCGATTGCGACTATCTGCCGCGCAATCATGCAACCCGCAAAGACTCTCGCACCGCCGCCCAAGGTCGGCATGGTTTCGCTCGGCTGCCCCAAGGCGCTGGTCGACAGCGAACGCATCCTGACCAAGCTGCGCTCCGACGGCTATCAGATGTCGCCCGATTATGCGGGGGCAGACGTGGTATTGGTCAACACCTGTGGCTTCCTCGATTCCGCCAAGGAAGAAAGCCTGGAAGCGATTGGTGAGGCGATTGCCGAAAATGGCCGGGTCATCGTCACCGGCTGCATGGGCAACGAAGCCGACGTCATCCGCGCCCGCTTTCCCGACGTGCTGGCGATCACCGGCCCGCACCAATATGAAGCCGTCGTCGGCGCCGTGCATGAGGCCGCCCCCCCCATCCCTTCGCCCTTCGTCGATCTGGTGCCGGAAGGCGGGTTGAAGCTAACTCCCCGCCATTACAGCTATCTGAAGATTTCCGAGGGCTGCAACCACCGCTGCGCCTTCTGCATCATCCCGTCGATTCGCGGCGATCTCGTCAGCCGCCGCCCGGACGCGATCCTGCGCGAGGCGGAAAAGCTGGTCGCCGCCGGAACGAAGGAGCTGCTGGTCATCAGCCAGGATACCTCGGCCTATGGCGTCGATCTGCGCCATGCGAGCTGGCCGTGGAAGGGCGGGGAAGTCCGCGCCCACATGACCGATCTTGCGTGGGAGCTTGGCAGGCTCGGCGCCTGGGTGCGCCTGCACTATGTCTATCCCTACCCGCATGTGGACAAAGTCATTCCGTTGATGGCGGAGGGGCTGGTCCTTCCCTATCTCGACATCCCGTTCCAGCATGCCGCGCCCAATGTGTTGAAAGCAATGAAGCGGCCCGCGAACGAAGCCAGGGTGCTTGAGCGTATCAAGGGCTGGCGCGCGATCGCGCCGGACATCACCATCCGTTCCACCTTCGTCGTCGGTTTCCCCGGCGAGACGGAGGAGGATTTCCAGTATCTGCTCGACTGGCTGGATGAAGCCCAACTCGACCGCGTCGGCGCCTTCCGCTTCGAACCTGTCGAGGGTGCTCCCGCCAACGCCCTTCCCGACCCCGTGCTGGAAGAGGTGAAGGAAGAGCGTTACGCCCGCCTGATGGAGAAGACCGCGGCCATCTCTGCCGCCAAGCTGCAGGCGAAGGTCGGCCGGACGCTCGATGTCATCATCGACGTGGTAGACGATCAGGGCGGCGCCACCGGCCGATCGCAGGCCGATGCCCCGGAAATCGACGGCGAAGTCCATCTGCGCGACGCCTATGATCTGAAGCAGGGCGACATCATTCCCGTGCTGATCGAGGATGCCGACGCTCACGACCTGTTCGGCGTGGCCGCGAACCAGGCCTGAACGATTTCGCCGTTCCGGGCGGCGCGGTTATGCCGTAAAGCGCTGGAATGACCGACTTCGCTTCACTCCTTCAGCCCGACAAGGGCCAGGCCGCCCGCACGCTTCTTCTCGTCGACAAGGATGGATTCGACTCCTGGCTGAAAGCGCAACCCGCTCGTGTGAAGACAGCGATCGCGGCCCATAGATTTTCGGGAAAGCCCGGTCAGCTTGCCATTCTGCCGGGCGACAAGGCGGACGAATGGACCGTCGTCCTCGGCGTCGCAAAGATGGCGGCACTCACCGCCTGGTGCCTCGCCAAGGCGGCCGATCAGCTTCCGGAAGGATCCTATCGTGTCGAAAGCGGTGATCCGGGTGCTGCGGCCCTTGGATGGTTGCTGAGCCAGCATCGCTTCACCCGCTACAAGAAGACGGAGGAACCGACCGGCCCGCGCATTCTTCTGACGAATGACGTTGCACGCATCGACGATCATGTCCGGACCGCGCAGGCCGTTGCCCTGGTTCGCGACCTTGTGAACACCCCGACCGAGGACATGGGGCCTCGCGAATTGCAGGATACGGCGCAGGCGATCGCCACGGCAGGCGGGGCCGAACTGACCGTGACAGACGGCAGCGATCTGGCGAAACATTATCCGATGATCCACGCCGTTGGGCGCGCAGCCGACAAACGCAGCGCGCCGCGGCTGATCGAGCTTGTCTGGGGCAATCCCGACCATCCGCGCATCGCGATCGTCGGCAAGGGCGTCTGCTTCGACTCCGGCGGGCTGGACATAAAGCCGGCATCGGGCATGCGGATCATGAAGAAGGACATGGGCGGCGGCGCGCACGCGTTGGCGCTTGCCCAGCTCATCATGGGCGCCCGGCTGCCGGTGCGGCTGCACATGCTCGTCCCCGCCGTCGAGAATGCGATCGCCGGCAATGCCTTCCGGCCGGGTGACATCCTCACCAGCCGCAAGGGCCTGAGCGTCGAGGTCAGCAACACCGATGCGGAGGGTCGTCTGATCCTGGGCGATGCCCTTGCCAAGGCGGTCGAGGGGGATCCGGAACTCATCATCGATTTCGCAACGCTGACAGGTGCCGCGCGCGTGGCGCTCGGCCCCGACCTGCCCGCCCTGTTCGCCAATGACGATCGCCTCGCTTCCGACCTGCTTACCGCCGGCCTTGCGCAGACCGATCCGGTCTGGCGCCTGCCGCTCTGGGCGCCCTATGGCGAAATGCTCAAATCGGACGTGGCCGACATCGACAATTCGCCCGAAGGCGGCATGGCCGGATCGATCACGGCCGCGCTGTTCCTTCAAAAATTCGTTCCTGATTCCATCGCTTGGGCCCATTTTGACACATTCGCCTGGCGGCCCTCGGCACGCCCCGGCCGTCCGAAGGGCGGGGAAGCCCTTGGCCTGCGTGCCACCTGGGCAATGCTGCGTGATCGCTACAAATAATCACACCCGCGTAATTTTCCCCGATCTCCTAGGAAACCAGCAGCGCTTTTGAGCGTTTCGGACCTGATCAGTAACGCATGCGGCATGCTCGCCGCAGCGAGTTGAAGGGATGCACGCTGTGGCGGACAATGGCCTGAAGGGATGGATGTCGACCCTTCTTGAATATGTTAGATCCGGGGAACCCGATCTTACCAATCGTCAGATGGCTCTTTTGCTTGTGGTCTATCTGAAACCGGGGCCTCACACCGTCCGTGGTCTCGCGCACGGCCTGAATGTTTCGAAGCCTGTCATCACTCGCGCCTTGAACAGGCTCGGCTCGCTCGGCTATCTGCGCCGCCAGCGTGACGAAGCGGATCGCCGCAATATTTTCGTCGCGCCCACGCGGGAAGGCGAAAATTTTCTTGAAGGCTTCAATACCCTCATCAACGATAGTCGATCCGCCGCTCCCGTCCCCCGGGAACGCATGCGCGCCTGATCGCTTCGTCCTCGCCGGCCGCTCGGTCCATCTGGACGGCCGCGTGAATGCCGTGCGTGGCGACATCGCCGATGTGGCGTTGGCCGGCACGCTCTTCGCTCCCCATTATGCAAAGCCGCTGCTCAAGGCCTGCGTAAAGGCCGATGCGCTGATATTGGACGCACCGTCTCGCTCAGGCCGCGCCGTGTCCCAATTGCTGCATGGTGAGGACTTTGCGGTGATCGACATCAGCGGCGGCTGGGCCTGGGGCTATTGCCGGCATGATCACTATGTCGGCTATGTATCGCTCGACGCCCTCGGCGCCACCATCCAGCCGACGCATGTCGTCAACCACCGCTCGACATTGGTCTTCGCCCAACCGGACAGCCGCGGGCCATTCATCGGCACCTATTCGATGGGAACCCTGCTTCAGGGAATAGCGGAGGACGATTTCCTCCATACCGATGCAGGCTATATCCTCCTGCGCCACGTCCGGCCGGTCGCGGAGCGTGACGCTGATCCGGTCGCATTGGCGGAACGGCTGCTTGGCACGCCCTATTATTGGGGCGGGCGGGGTTTCGACGGCATCGATTGTTCGGGGCTTGTCCAGCTGACCCTGGGATTGACCGGCATCGCCGTGCCCCGCGACAGCGACCAGCAGCAGGCTGCGATCGGCAAAAAAATTGCTGCTAGCGATAAGCTGCGCCGGGGCGATCTTGTCTTCATTCCGGGCCATGTCGGCATGATGTTCGACGATGAGCGGTTGATCCATGCCAACGGCCACGCCATGTCCGTGACCATCGACCCGCTGGCCGAGGTCCTCGCCCGCCACGACCAGCCGACCATGATCGCCAAGAGGATTGCTCAATGACCGTTTCCGTATTCATCGATGGCGGCGCCGGCACGACCGGGCTGGAGATCGTGGAACGGCTTGACGGTCGTGCCGATCTGCGGGTCGTGACCCTGGCCGACCATCTTCGCAAGGACGCGAACGCACGCGCCGATGCGCTGGCCGCAGCGGATTTCGTCATCCTGTGCCTGCCCGACGATGCAGCGCGGGAAGCTGTCACGCTGATCGGCTACGGCAAGGCACGGATCATCGACGCCTCGACGGCACACCGCACCGCGCCCGGCTGGACCTATGGCTTTCCGGAACTCACCCCTAATCAGCGGAGCGCCATTGTCGGCGCCACGCGGGTGTCCAATCCCGGCTGTTATCCAACGGGCTTCCTCGCCCTCGTCCGCCCGTTGATCGACGCCGGACTGATCCCTTCCAACTGGCCGATCACCGTCAACGCCATCTCCGGCTATTCCGGCGGCGGCAAGTCGATGATCGCCGAATTTGAAGGAAACGATACCGATACCGCCTTCCGCTTTTATGCCCTAAAGCTGGGACACAAGCATGTCGGCGAGATGCAGGTCCATTCCGGCCTCGCCTTCGCACCGTTGTTCGCCCCCGCCGTCGCGCGGACCTATCGCGGCATGCTGGTCGAAGTGCCGCTGCCGCTGGAGGCAATGCGGGGCACACCTTCGCCCGATACGCTACGTCAGGCGCTTGCCGACTATTATGCGGACTCTCGACTGATCAGCGTCGCCACGGCAGAGCAGACGGCGGACATCGGTCTATTGACGCTCGAACGGCTGGCCGGCACCGACCGGATCGAGTTGTTCGTCTTCGGCGATGCAAAGGGCAGCCAGGTCCGGCTGGTCGCAGCGCTGGACAATCTGGGCAAGGGCGCGGCGGGCGCGGCCGTCCAGAACCTCAACCTGATGGCAGGGCTGGACGAAATCGCGGGATTGCGGCTTTAAGCTTCACATCTCTCCGCGAGAGCGGCGCAGGGCATACCATTTCTGAACGTTGGCATTGTGCTGTTCCAGCGTGTCGGCAAATACGTGCCCGCCGCTGCCGTCCGCCACGAAGAACAGCGCATTGGTGCGAGCCGGATCGAGCACGGCCGCGATCGATTCACGCCCCGGATTGGCGATCGGCCCCTCGGGCAAGCCGGCCATGGCATAAGTGTTGTAACCGTTCGCCGCCTGCAGTTCGGACCGCAGGATGCGGCGGCCGAGCGGCTTGCCCTTGGTGACGGGATAGATGACCGTGGGATCGGCCTGCAGCGGAATGCTGCGCTTCAGCCGGTTGGTGTAGACGCCCGCAACCATCCGCCGTTCGGACGGCACGCCGGTTTCCTTTTCGACGATAGACGCCAGGATGACCGCCTCACGCGGGGTCGCAACGGCGATGCCGGGCTTGCGGGCTGACCAGAGCTTGTTCAGTTCCTGCGACATTGCTGCCTGCATCCGCTCCAGCACGACCTTGCGTGGCTCACCTCGCTCAAAGCTGTAGCTGTCGGGCAGCACGGATCCTTCGACAGGAACCGGTACCGAGCCTGTCAGAAGCGGCTCCGCCATCAGCTTTTCCTGAACCAGGATCGACGGCATCCCTTCCGGGATCGCAATGAACCTCTGGATCGGCACGCCGGATTGCATTCTGGTAAGATGGGCCTGCCAGCCTTGAGATGGATAGAAGCCATATTCGCCGGCCTTGATGGCGGCGTCAGACCCCAGCAACCGGGCAAGCATCAGGAAACGATCGGCGGAAGGAACCACGCCCGCCGCTTCCAGCTTGCGAGCCGCAGCGGCCAGCGTATCTCCACGCGAAACTGTGACCTCGACCGGCTTCTCCCCCGGCAGGATCGCGTCACCGCGATACCAGGGCGCGACATAGGTCATCGCTGCCCAGGCAAGCCCGCCCAGGACGATCAACCCGACAAAAAGCTTCCCGATGCCCGACCCGGCCCTTCCGCGTTTTCCGCGAACCGGCTTGCGCCGCGCCATGATCGAGGCCTCAGAGCGCCTTCAGAACCAGGCTGGCGTTGGTCCCGCCAAAGCCGAAGCTGTTGTTCAGCACGGCCTTTACCTTCCGCTCCTTCGCCTTGTGCGGAACAAGGTCGACTCCGACGCAGCTTTCGCTGGGATTGTCGAGATTCAGCGTCGGCGGGACGATCTGGTCGCGCATCGCGAGGATGCAGAAAATCGTCTCCACTGCACCCGCACCACCCAGCAAATGGCCGATGGCCGACTTGGTGCTGCTCATCGAAAGCGTGTCGATCGCATTCCCGAACAGCCGGCGAACCGCGCCCAGCTCAAGCTCATCGCCAAGCGGAGTCGAGGTGCCGTGGGCGTTGATATAATCAATGTCGGACAGCGACAGCCCCGATTTGCGCATGGCCATTTCCATCGAGCGATAGGCGCCAGCGCCCTCAGGATGCGGCGCGGTCACATGATAGGCGTCGCCAGACATGCCATAGCCGATGACCTCGGCGTAGATCTTGGCACCCCGCGCCTTGGCGTGTTCATATTCCTCGAGCACCACGACGCCCGCCCCTTCGCCCATCACGAAGCCATCGCGGTCCCTGTCATAAGGACGGCTGGCCTTTTCAGGCGTGTCGTTGAAATTCGTCGACAATGCGCGCGCCTGGGCGAAACCGGCGATGCCGATCGGGCAGATCGCGCCTTCCGCGCCGCCTGCCAACATCACGTCGGCATCGTCGAGCGCGATCATCCGCGCAGCGTCACCGATCGAATGCGCGCCGGTCGAGCAAGCCGTCACGACCGCATGGTTGGGCCCCATCAAGCCGTATTTAATCGAAACCTGACCGGAAATCAGGTTGATGAGGCGTCCGTGCACGAAGTGCGGGGACACGCGCCGCGGGCCCTTTTCGTGCAGCACGATCGATTCGCTTTCGATGCCCGGCAGGCCGCCGATACCGGCGCCGATCGAGCAGCCCGCGCGCAGACGTTCGGCTTCGCTCATTTCCGTCAGGCCGGCATCCTCGATCGCCTGGCCGGCGGCATCGATGCCATAGATGATGAAGGGATCGACCTGCCGCTGAACCTTGTGGTCGACCCGCTTGTTGGGGTCGAAACCATAAGCGTGGTCGGCAGGTTTCACTTCGCATGCGACGGTACAGGCATAGTCGGTCGGATCGAAGCGGGTGATCCGCCCCGCACCCGATTTCGCCGCAATGATGTTCTTCCACGCGGTTTCGACGTCGGCGCCCAAAGGCGTCACGAGGCCCAGACCGGTTACGACGACACGCCGCATAGCACCTGCACTCCCATAGTCCTCAAAGCGAAACGGCCCCCCGGCCCTATCGATCCCGGGTCGGGGAGCCGCTTCATCATGCGGGTCTTGTTACCGCCGGACCACCCCTGCGGGCGGCCCGTCGCGGATCAGCCCTTGTTGGTGTCGATATAGGCGATCGCGTCCTTGACCGTCGCAATCTTCTCGGCTGCGTCGTCAGGGATTTCGACACCGAATTCCTCTTCGAACGCCATCACGAGTTCGACGATGTCGAGGCTGTCCGCACCCAGATCGTCGATGAAGCTTGCATCCTCAGTCACCTTCTCGGCTTCAACGCCGAGATGTTCGACGACGATCTTCTTCACGCGGTCGGCGGTCTCGCTCATGGGGCAATCCTTTTTGTAGATGTTCGCTTTCGCCCTAATGGCCCTCAGAAAGGCTGGCAAGCCCCGGCGCGCTCATCGGCGCCTCACAGCATCGCCATCCCGCCGTTCACATGCACCGTCTGGCCGGTCACATAAGCGGCTTCCCGGCTGGCGAGGTAGGCGACAGCGGCGCCGATATCCACGCCTTCACCGAGCCTTCCCGCCGGGATCTTGCCGGTCAGCGCTTCCTTCTGCGCGTCGGGAAGAGCATCGGTCATGGGTGAAACGATAAAGCCGGGTGCGACGCAATTCACGGTTATGTTGCGGCTTGCCAGCTCCTGCGCCAGCGCTTTCGACATGCCGATCAGCCCCGCCTTGGACGCAGCATAATTGGCCTGCCCCGGATTGCCGGTCACGCCCACGATGGACGTGACGGAAATGATCCGGCCGAAACGTGCCTTCATCATCGGCTTGGCGGCGGCGCGGCAGAGGCGGAACGCGGCTTCCAGATTGATGCGGATCACCTGATCCCATTCCTCGTCCTTCATCCGCATCGCGAGATTGTCACGCGTGACGCCGGCATTGTTCACCAGGATGTCGAGCTGGCCCAGTGCTTCCACGGCCTGCGGCACAAGCGAATCGACCGCCGCCGCATCACCCAGATTGCAGGGCAGGATGACCGGATCACCGCCGATATCTTCGGCAACGGATTTCAGCGCATCCTCGCGCGTGCCGGACAAGGCGACGCGCGCGCCCTGGCCCGCGAGCGCGGCGGCGATCGCAGAGCCGATCCCGCCCGAGGCGCCCGTCACCAGCGCCGTCATGCCTGTCAGGTCAAACATCTTCACTCTCCCAGATCTTCAAAAACTCTTCGCCAGGGCCTCGATATCGTCCATCGAAACCACGCTGGCCACCTGCGCGTCGGCGGCGATGCGCTTCACCATCGGCCCAAGCACCTTGCCGCCAAATTCGACGAATTCGTGGACACCCGCCGCTTCCATCGCCAGCACGCTTTCCCGCCAGCGGACCATGCCGGTCACCTGTTCGACCAGCAGCCGGCGAATCTCGTTGGGGTCGGCGACAGGCGCAGCCGTGACATTGGCATAAAGCGGCACCAGCGGCGCGCGCAGATCAGCGCCTCCAAGCGCCTCCGCCATCGCGTCGGCTGCCGGCTGCATCAGCGAGCAGTGGAAGGGCGCGGACACGGGCAGGAGAATCGCCCGGCGCGCGCCTTTTTCCTTGGCGATATCGAGCGCCCGTTCAACGGCGGTTCGGTGGCCGGAGACGACGACCTGGCCGGGTGCATTATCATTGGCGGCAGTGCAGACCTCGCCCTGAGCGGCCGCATCCGCCACCTCGCGCGCGGCTTCATAGTCCAGTCCCAGCAGGGCAGCCATCGCGCCGACGCCAACCGGCACTGCCGCCTGCATCGTCTGTCCCCGCAGTTTCAGCAGACGCGCCGTCGTCGAGAGGTCGAGCGCCCCCGCCGCACACAGCGCGGTATATTCGCCCAGCGAGTGACCGGCGACGAAATCGGCCTTGTCGGCCAGCCGCACCCCGCCATCCTGCTCAAGTACCCGCAACGTGGCGATGGCGTTGGCCATAATGGCCGGCTGCGCATTTTCGGTCAGCGTCAGATCATCTTCGGGGCCCTCGGCCATCAGCCGGAACAGGTGCTGGCCAAGTGCCTCATCCACCTCCTCGAACACCGCGCGGGCCGTCGCGCTGGCATCGGCCAATGCCTTGCCCATGCCGACCGCCTGGCTGCCCTGACCCGGAAATAGATAAGCACGCATGAAATCACCCCTCATTGATCGCGCGCCGGGTTAAGAACCCCGCCCCGCGGATGCAAGCCCGCCGATCAACTGGGGCCTTGCCTTTTGCCGCTCTTTCGGCCATTGGCGCCCGGTCGGGGTGGAGAGCCTGCTCTCCGCCCCCGATTTTATTGAGACGATAGCCGGAGGGGCGCCCGTGATGGTCACGGCGTCAGCGATCGGCCAAGATAGAGGAAATGCGAGCATGGCTCTATACGAGCATGTGTTTCTCGCGCGTCAGGATCTGGCTCAGGCCCAGGTCGATGCGCTGGCGGAAGCCGCCACCAAGATTGTGGAAGATAACAAGGGCAAGGTCGTCAAGGTCGAGACCTGGGGACTGCGCGGCATGGCGTACAAGATCGCCAAGAACCGCAAGGCCCATTATGTGATGCTCGACATCGACGCGCCCGCGGGCGTCGTCGCTGAGCTTGAGCGCCAGACGGCGATCAACGAAGACATCATCCGCTACCTGACCATCAAGGTCGACGCGCACGAGAACGGCCCGTCGGTCATGATGCGCAAGAGCGAGCGCAGCGAGCGTCGTGGCAGCCGTGACGGCGCCGGCGGCCGCGAAGATCGTCCCCGTCGCGACCGCGACGATCGCGACGAAAGGGAGTTTTGATCCATGGCACGTCCGTTTTTCCGTCGCCGCAAGAGCTGCCCCTTCTCCGCGAAGGACGCCCCCCGGATCGACTATAAGGATGTCCGTCTGCTCCAGGGCTTCGTGTCCGAGCGCGGCAAGATCGTTCCGTCCCGCATCACCGCGGTGTCGGCCAAGAAGCAGCGCGAACTCGCCAAGGCGATCAAGCGCGCCCGTCATATCGGGCTCCTCCCCTATATCGTGAAGTAAGGAGCTGATCCGATGGATGTGATTCTGCTCGAACGCGTCGAAAAGCTCGGCAAGATCGGTGACGTCGTCTCCGTGAAGGCTGGTTTCGCACGCAACTACCTGCTGCCGAACAAGAAGGCGCTGCGCGCCAACGAAGCGAACAAGAAGATCTTCGAAGCCAACCGCGCGCAGATCGAGGCCGACAACGCCGCTCGCCGCACGGATGCCGAAACGAACGCCAAGGACGTCGACGGCAAGTCGGTGACTTTGATCCGTCAGGCATCGAACACCGGCCAGCTCTATGGTTCGGTGTCGGTCCGCGACATCGCCGAGGCGCTTGAAGCCGAAGGCGCCAAGGTCGGCCGCAACCAGATCATCCTCGATCGCCCGATCAAGGCGATCGGCGTCAGCGAAGTCCGCGTGCAGCTGCATCCGGAAGTGTCGGTGACGGTGAAGGTCAACGTCGCCCGCTCGCCGGAAGAGGCGGAACTGCAGTCGCAGGGCGTCGACGTTATGGCCGAGATGTTCGAAAAGGATGAAAGCGGCTTCACCGAGGAATTCGATCCCAACGCCGAACCAGGCGAGATCGCGGCGATCGAACGCGAGGAAGAGCCGGAAGCCAAGGAAGACGAGAACGAAGGCGAAGCCGAGGCCTGAGCCTTCATATCGTGAAACAGTAAAGGGCCGCCCGATCACTCGATCGGGCGGCCCTTTTCATTACAATCCCATCAGGGCCAACACTTCCTTGCGGCTGCGCTCATCCTCACGGAACACGCCCATCATACGGCTGGTCGTCATCATGACGCCCGGCGTGCGGACGCCCCGCGCCGTCATGCAGGCATGGCTCGCCTCGATAACCACCGCCACGCCACGCGGATGCAGATGATCCCAGATGCAGTCCGCGACCTCCGCCGTCAGCCGCTCCTGCACCTGCAGCCGCCGCGCGAATCCCTGCAGCACCCTTGCCAGCTTCGAAATGCCGACCACCCGATCCTGCGGCAGATAGGCGATATGCGCCTTGCCGATGATCGGGGCCATGTGATGCTCGCAGTGCGACTGGAAAGGTATGTCTTTCAGCAGCACGATTTCGTCATATCCGCCGACTTCCTCGAAGGTGCGGCTGAGGTGAAGCGCCGGATCCTCGCCGTAACCCTGGCAATATTCCTTCCACGCCCGGGCAACGCGTGCCGGGGTATCGACCAGTCCTTCCCTTTCAGGATCGTCGCCTGCCCATTCGATCAGCGTTCGAATGGCGGCGGCAACATGATCTGGAACCGGCAATTTTTCATCCGGCCCGCTATTCTGATTGTCGTGCTGATGGGTCACGCCCACTCCAATGCTCGTTTCCGGGTCTTATAGCGGACAAAGATCGGATGGACAGGCCGAAGGCCGGCGATCGCGCCCGGTGGCTAAATGACGTTACGGAATCCTTAGCTTCTGCCACCTACCATGATTGCCGGCAATTTTGTCCGAGCAAGGGATCGCATTGACCAACTTGGCTTGCGGAAGCAGAATCTCCATGGATGGTGCGAAAGAGCATCACGCGCCGGGTCGTTCCGGCAACAGGGGAAAAATGTCGATGAAGTCGCTCCTTTTGCCGGGAGCGGCGATGTTTGGCGCATTGGCTGCGTCACCCGTCGCCGCTCAGGACAACAGCATCAACGACGATGATTCGTTCAACGACATCATCATCACCGCCAGTGGCCGCAACGACACCATACAGAATGTGCCCATAGCCGTGACGGCGCTGGACAGCACATTGCTCGACAACGCGAACATCACGGATGTCGGCGGACTGGAGCAACTCGCCCCCAGTCTGCAGGTGACGACGGCGCAGGCAGTGTCGACGGGCACCACATTGTCGATCCGCGGCATCGGCACCGGCGGCGAAAATCCCGGCTTTGAACCTGCCGTTGGCGTGTTTGTGGACGGTGTTTACCGGGCCCGCTCCGGTCTTGCGATGACGGAATTGCAGGAGCTGGAGCGCGTCGAGGTTCTTCGGGGGCCGCAGGGAACACTGTTCGGGCGCAATACTTCGGCCGGTGCGATCAGCATATTTACGATGCCGCCCTCCTTCGATTCCGGCGGCTATGTCGAGACAGGCTACGGCAATTACGACGCCTTCACGCTCAAGGGCGGCATCACCGGCCCCGTCACGGATAAGGTTGCCTTGCGGGCGGACGGCAGCTACCGGCGGCGCGACGGTTACATTCATGACGCGAACAGCGATCGCGTTTTTAACAATCTGGACCGTCACGCTCTCCGCCTGCAGGCGCTTTACCAGGCCGAAGGCTTCAGCGCGCGACTGATTGCCGATTATGCGAAGGTCGACGAGCAGTGTTGCGCCGCTGTCAGCAGTGATCGCGGAATTCTGGCACCGATCGTTGACGGAATCGCCGCCATGCGCGGATTGACCGGCATCTATGACGGCCCGCCAAGCGACAGAGTGATGGCCACCTCACCCACCCGCGATCTGATGGAAAAGGTAACGGACTGGGGTCTGTCCGGCGAGCTGGAATGGGCGCTGGACGACATGACGCTGACATCGATCACCGGCTATCGGGACTGGCAGGTCCGGCGCAATCAGGATGTGGATTTCTCAGGCATCGACCGCGCTTACCGCGAAGGCTATCGCACCGGTCTCAAGGATTTCACCCAGGAAATCCGCGTGCGCGGTTCGATGTTCGACGATCGGATCGACTGGTTGGTGGGCGGTTACTTCCTGAAGGAGAAGCTGTCGCTGACCGACCGCATCCATCTGGGGGCGGATGCCAGCCTTTATGGCGACATCGTCTTCAAGGCCCTGTCTGCATCGGCCGATCTGCCGACGGGCTTTCAGTTCTTCGGCACACTGCCCGACACGCCGCTCTTCGGCCAGGTCGCCTTGGCGGCCAATCCGCAACTCGCAGCAATGGCACGGTCGAACCCGGCGCTCTTCAACCTGTTCAACAGCCCCATTCCCGGCCCCGGTAGCGGCGACGGACAGCGCAACGACCGCTATGGCGTGAACACGACCGCTTTCGCCGTCTTCACCCACGACATCATCAAGGTCACCGATGCGCTCTCGCTGACGCTTGGCCTGCGCTACAATTATGAGCGCAAGAGACTGTCTGCCGATCTGGATGCGACGCATCCGACATGCAGTTTCTTTCTCGATCCCGGCCATGCGCCCTATCTGGCTGCCTATCTCTCCCAGCCGGCACTCGCGCCCGCCTTTCCGTTGCTTTGCAATCCAACGGTGAATTCGGAATTCAACGGGCGCTATTCGGATAGACGCTCGGAAAGCGAATTCACCGGCACGGCCAAACTTTCCTACGCCTTTTCGGCTGACGTGCTCGGCTATGCGAGCTTTGATCGCGGCTATAAATCGGGTGGCTACAACCTCGACCGGGGAACATTTGATTCCGTTCTTGTCGGTGGCAACGGCCCGCAGGCGGACGATTTGGAGTTCGGCAATGAATCCGTCGATGCCTATGAAATCGGCGTGAAATCCAGCTTCGGTGAGAATTTCACCCTGAATATCGCGGGATTCTATCAGGAATTCAATGACTTCCAGTCACTTCTGTTCGCCGGCAACAATTTCGTCGTCCAGAATGTCGATTCCATCACCAGCAAGGGCGTCGAAGCCGAGGCATGGATGCGCCCGGCGCCCGATCTGACGGTCAGGGCAGCCTATTCGTACATCAGCGCGACATACGACAAATCAAATGACCTGACAGGAACGCCGCTGGAGGGCCTGGAGGGTCGCCAACTCGCGATTCAACCTAGGCACGTCGTCACGATCGCCACCAGTTACACGCCGCGGCTGAGCGAGCGGCTGAAGGGGCTTCTGCATTTCGACATGCGCTATAATGGCCAAATGCTGCTTGAGGACGATCCGATCTCCCCGCAACGCAACGAAGCCTATGCAGTCGTCAATGGAATAGCCGGCATCACGACGGCAGACGATCGGTACAGGCTGGAACTCTTCGCGGAAAATATCTTCAAGACCCGCTACTTCATCGCCGCGTTCCCGGTGCCGGAGCAGTTTGGGAACTTTGCCGCCTACCCCAGTCCGCCCCGCTTTTACGGTATCCGCGCCCGCGCGCGGTTCTGACGGTTATTTCACTTTGAAATAGGAGATGAAGGGCGCCAGCCGCCAATCGATCATCGACGAGTCCATTCCGCACCCTTGCTCATTGCCGATCATCGCACTGATCGGGGCATCGCATTTCACGATCGCGAAATAGAGTTCGGCGGCAGCGGCGGGATCATCGAACGCGGCCTTCCCTTCATCCGTCCAGGAACGAAAGATATCGGCAAGCTCACGAACCTTCGCGCCATGCAGATCGCGATGGAAATCGCGCGCAAACTGGGGGTCGCGTAGGCTTTCCTGAATCATGATCCGCATCATCGCGACCGACCGGGGCTGGGTGAAGAAATCGTGCACGCAGCGCGCCAGATGTCGCAGCGCTTCTGCGGCGGATCCTTCCTTGCGGGCCAGATCCTCCACGTCACACAGATTGCCCATGCGGTTTTCTTCAATGACCGCGCGCAGCAGCCCATGCTTGTTTTGGAAAAGTTCGTATACCGTGGCCAGCGAACCACCAGAACGCCGGACGATCGCGGCGAGGCTCGTTCCTTCGAATCCATGTTCGATAAAAAGCGATTCCGCTGCGTCTAGAATTGCTTGTCTGCGATCCTGTCGTTTTGCGTCACCGGACGAAGACGTATCATCCATTAACAATTCTGTGATATTTTGATTCAATGATTTGGTCCCAGAACGGATTTTTTCCGTTGACGTGTAATGTACATTACATTAGTCGGCCCTGCAACAATTTTGCGGCGCAGCATGCGCTGACGCCCCTTGCTTCGGGAAAATTCTGATGATCCGGCTCCCACTGGTCCGAAACAAGGCTGCCTTGGCGGCGCTGCTTCTTGCGGGGTGTACCCAGCAAGCTCCTCCCGCTCCGCCGCCGCCTGAAGTGAAGGTGATCACCGTCCAGGCTCGGCCGATCACGAATGTGATCGAGTTGCCCGCGCGGGTGCAGGCCATCCGCACGGCGGAAGTGCGCGCGCGCGTCGACGGCATCGTCCAGCGCCGCGTCTATGAGGAAGGCAGCGATGTTCGCGCTAACGCTACGCTGTTCCAGATCGATCCGCGTGAGTTGCGCGCCAATCTGAGCGGGATGGAAGCGACGCTTGCCCGGGCCAAGGCGACGGCGGCGAACGCCGCGCAGGACATTGCCCGCTACAAGGGATTGATCGCCGACCAGGCCATCAGCAAACAGGAATATGATAGCGCAATCGCCCGGCTGCGGACTGCCGAAGCTGATGTCGCGCAGGCGCAGGCGCAGGTGGACGCGGCTCGGCTCAGCCTCAGCTACACCAGCGTGACGGCACCGATTTCCGGTCGTGCCGGTCGTGCGGTGGTGACGGAAGGCGCGCTTGTCAGCGCCGCCAGCGGCACGCTGCTGACGACAATCGAGCAGCTCGATCCGATCTACGTCAATTTCTCGCAATCGAGTTCCGACCTGCTGCGGATTCGTCAGGACATGACGTCGGGCAAGCTCGATCTGCCTTCACTTGGCCGGGTGGCCGTCAATCTGATCCTTGAGGACGGCAGCACATACGGTCCGACGGGCCATATCAACTTCCTCGATCTCGCGATCGATCAGGAAACGGGATCGGCAGCGCTCCGGGCCGAATTCCCCAATCCGGGCCGCGTGCTGTTGCCCGGCCAGTTTGTTCGCGCGCGCGTCATGGCCGGCACTCTTCCCGACGGCGTCCTGATCCCGCAGCGCGCAGTGAAGGTTACGCAACAGGGTTCCAGCGTCCTAGTGGTCGGCGAGAAAAATGTGGTCGAGGCACGACCAGTGAAGGTCGGCGATCTGCAAGGCGATTCCTGGGTTATCCGCGAAGGGCTTAAACCCGGCGAGCGGATCATCGTCGATGGGCTGCAAAAGGCTCAGCCCGGGCAACCGGTGACGATCGCGCCCGCGGGCAAGCAGCCCCCTTCGGCACAAAAGGCCGCCCAGCCCAAGAACGCACCGGCGAAATAAGATGCTTCCCCGCTTCTTCATCGACCGCCCCATTTTCGCATGGGTCCTTGCGATCGGCATCGTCATTGCCGGCGTGCTGGCTTTGCGCGCATTACCGATCGAACAGTATCCCACTGTCGCCCCGCCTTCTCTGACGATCAACGTCACCTATCCGGGCGCCGATGCGGCGACGCTGGAAACCAACGTCACCCAGGTGATCGAACAGGAACTGAACGGTGTGGAGGGCTTCCTCTACATGGCGTCGTCCAGCCGATCCAACGGCACCGCGGCGATTACCGTTACGTTCACGGCCGGCACCGACATCGACATCGCGCAGATGGATCTGCAAAACCGCCTCCGCCGCGTGGAGGCCCGTCTGCCGGAAGAAGTCCGCCGCCAGGGCATTCTCGTCGAGGAAGCTTCGTCCAGCTTCCTGATGATTCTCGCGCTCACTTCGAAATCGGGCAACACGCCGACCCTTGATTTGGGCAATTTCGCGACGACGCGTGTTATCGATGAACTGCGTCGAGTGCCCGGCGTGGGCAACGTTCAGGCTTTCTCGTCCGAATATGCGATGCGCGTCTGGCTCGATCCTGAGAAGCTCGCCAACTACAACCTTTCGCCGGCCGATGCGCTTGGGGCTGTGCAGGAACAGAACACGCAGGCGCCCGGCGGCTCGCTGGGCGATCGGCCGATTGGCGAAGGCAGCGAGCTCAATGCGACGATCGTCACGCAGAACCGTTTCACCCAGCCGGAACAGTTCGAGCAGATTATCCTTCGCGCAAACCCTGATGGGTCGGCAATACGCCTGAAAGATGTCGCCCGCGTTGAACTGGGCGCGCAATCCTATCTGTTCGACACGGAATTGAACGGCAAGCCGATGGCCGGCATGGCTATCCAGCTGACACCCGGCGCCAATGCACTTGCCACGGCACAAGGCATCAAGGACCGGATGGCCGAACTGGAGGGTGGCTTCCCGCCTGATATCGCCTGGTCGGTACCGTTCGACACCACGCCGTTCATCAACATATCCGTGGATGAGGTCGTAAAGACGCTGGTCGAGGCAATGATCCTCGTCTTCATCGTCATGTTCCTTTTCCTGCAGAACTTCCGCTCCACTCTGATCCCGACCATCGTCGTGCCGATCGCTCTGGCAGGCGCTTGTCTGGGCCTGTGGCTGTTCGGCTTCTCGATCAACGTGTTGTCGCTGTTCGGCATGGTGCTGGCCATCGGCATCCTCGTCGACGACGCGATCGTCGTCATCGAGAATGTCGAACGCATCATGACTGAAGAAGGCCTGCCCCCCTATGAGGCTACCGTTAAGGCAATGGGGCAGATCACTTCCGCCATCATTGGCATCACGCTGGTGCTGGTTGCGGTGTTCATACCCATGGCCTTCTTCCCCGGGTCCACCGGCGGCATCTATCGCCAGTTCTCGGTGACGCTCGCGATTGCGATCGCCTTCTCGGCCTTCCTCGCATTGACGCTGACGCCCGCATTGTGCGCCACTCTTCTGAAGCCACACGTGCCGGAGAATCAGCGCAAGGACAATGCCTTCACACGATATACTGGCCGGTTCTTCGCGGGCTTCAACCGCTGGTTCGGTCGCACCACTGACGGCTATCAAGGCCGGGTTGGCCAAATTCTTGCGCGGCCGCTGCGCTTTCTAGCGATTTTCGCTGCACTGGTCGGCATCACCGCATTTCTGTTCTTCCGCGTGCCGGGCGGCTTCCTGCCGCAGGAAGACCAAGGCTACCTCATTACCGTCGTCCAGGCTCCTCCGGGCTCCACTACAGAGCGGACCAACGAGGCAATCGACCAGGTGAAGGCCTTCTATCAGGCCCAGCCACAGGTCCAGGACGTGGTGTTCGTTCGCGGGTTCAGCTTCTTCGGTCAGGGACAGTCGAACGCAATCGCCTTCGTACCGCTTCGCCCATGGGAGGATCGGCCGGGCACCGAGAACAGCGCAGACAGCATCGCTGGTAAGGCGATGGGAATGATGATGGGGATCAAGGAAGCGTTCGTCTTCGCCCTAAACCCGCCGTCCATCCCGGAACTTGGTGTGGCCAGCGGCTTTACCTTCAAGCTGCAGGACCGCGGCGGCCTTGGTAATCAGACCCTGCTCAATGCGCGCAATCAGATGCTTGGCCTTGCCATGCAAAGCCCGGTATTGGCGAATGTCCGCCCGGAAGGTCAGGAAGACGCGCCGCAGCTGCGTGTTCTCATCGATCGTATTCAGGCACGCGCGCTCGGCCTCTCGATCGCCGACGTCAATGCGACGCTCGCCATCACCTTCGGCAGCGCATATGCCAATGACTTCAGCCGTGATGGCCGTATTCTGCGCGTCATGCTGCAGGCCGACGCGCCAAGCCGCATGACGCCCCAGGACGTGATGAATCTGAAGGTGCGCAGCTCCAATGGGCAGATGGTGCCCTTCGGCGCGTTCACCAACGTCGAATGGACCGCTGGTCCGCCCCAGCTCGACCGTTACAACGGCTATCCGGCCATGACCATTTCCGGTGAAGCCGCGCCCGGCCGTTCCACAGGCGAAGCGCTGGCGGAGATGGAGAAGCTGGCACAACAGCTTCCCGAAGGTCTGGGATATGAGTGGACGGGCATCTCCTTCGAAGAGAAGCAATCGGCGGGCCAGATCGGCATGCTGCTTGGCCTGTCGCTGGTTGTCGTCTTCCTTGTCCTTGCCGCGCTTTACGAGAGCTGGGCGGTGCCGATCGCAGTGCTGCTCGTCGTCCCCCTCGGCGTGCTCGGTGCGGTATTGCTCACTATGTTGCGAGGCTTTTCGGCAGACGTTTATTTCAACGTTGGGCTTGTCACCATCATCGGCTTGTCCGCGAAGAACGCGATCCTCATCGTCGAATTCGCCATCGAGGCGGAGGCCGAAGGTAAAAATGCGTGGGAAGCGACAATGGAGGCGGTGAAGCTGCGGCTTCGTCCGATTATCATGACGTCATTGGCCTTCATCCTCGCCATGGTGCCGCTGGTGATCGCAACCGGTGCGGGCGCCGCCAGCCGGCGTGCTGTGGGTACCGGCGTGATGGGCGGTATGATCGCCGCCACCATCCTCGGTATCTTCTTCATTCCCCTCTTCTATGTCGCGGTCCGCAAGTGGATGACACGTCGTCGCCCACCAGCCCCGCATGAAATGAGCCACCACGCCCCGGAGCCGTCCCATGATTAAGGCCGCATCGCCGCTGATCGCGCTGGCGCTGCTTGGCGGCTGCAACATGGCGCCCAAGCATGTGCGGCCCGAATTGCCGACTGCGCCTGCCTATCCGGCAGATCAGGTGGATGCCGCCCCGCAGGAAGGGCGGCGGGCGGCCGATATCAGCTGGCAGGAATTCTTCGCTGATCCCAGGCTCGAGGCGCTGATCTCAGCGGCGCTCACGAACAATCGGGATCTCGCTGTCTCGATTGCGCAAATCGAAGAAGCACGCGGGCAATATCGCATCCAGCGAGCGGACAGGCTGCCGACTCTCGGATTTCAGGGAGATGCGACGCGAACCCATTCGGGCAGCGCCGCGTTTCCCATTGTCGGCCCGCAGCAGCCCTCAAGCTCGATCACATACAATCGCTATACGGTTGGCGTCGGCGTTTCATCGTTCGAACTGGATTTCTGGGGTCGCGTCCGCAACCTGTCGGAGGCCGCACGTTCCCAATATCTGGCAACGGTCGAAGCCGAACGGGCGTTCCGCCTGTCTCTGATCCGGGACGTCGCCTCGACCTATCTGAGCACGCTTGAGGCGGAGGAGCGCATCCGCCTGGCGGAAGCCACCGTAAAGAGCCGGCAGGAGGGACTCCGGATCGCCAAGCTGCGGCTGGATGCGGGTGTGACGTCCGCGCTCGACTTCCGTCAGGCGGAAACACTGCTCACCCAAGCGGAGACGAGCCTTGCCAGTTTGCGGCTTGCGAAGGCTCAGGGCGATAATTTTCTCAACGTCCTGACGGGCGGGCCGGTTACGACGCCCCTGCCCAATTCGCTACCGCTCGCCGATCAGGCGGACAACGTGCAGCTCGCCGCTGGCTTGCCATCCGACCTGCTGAATGCACGACCGGATATTCTGGCGGCAGAGGAACGGCTTCGGGCCGCGCGCGCCAATATTGGCGCCGCCCGCGCTGCGTTCTTCCCGACGATCTCGCTGACGGGCAATTTCGGCTTCGCATCAACCGATCTGGACAATCTTATCAGCTCGGGCGGTCAAAACTGGAATTTCGGTCCAGTTCTCACGCTGCCGATCTTCGATTTCGGACGCAATGCCGGCAATCTTTCGGTCGCCAAGGCGCGCGAAAACATTGCCGTCGCGACCTATGAACGCACGATCCAGGGCGCGTTCCAGGAAGTCGCCAACGCCCTCGCTGGACGCCGCTTCCTTTCCGAACAGGTGGCCGCACAGGAACGCGCGACAGTTGCCCAGCGTCAGATTGCCGATCTCGCTCGTACGCGATATCGCGAAGGGGTTGCCAACTATCTCGAGGTTCTGGACGCCGAACGGAATCTGTTCGATGCGGAACAGGCACTGCTTCAAATCCGCCGCACGCAAGCGGACAATCTCGTCTCGCTCTATGTTGCGCTGGGCGGGGGGTTGGCTGTTTCCTCCGCGAACTGAAGCTCCGAAAAGCCAGGGGCTGGCGTTCGCGTAGATCCTGCATCATCTTCCCTTCCGCGGGCGTTGGCCGACTCCGGCGAGCGTCTTTGGGAGATATCGATCATGATCTACGCCCTGGCGTTCCTGATCGGAGTTATCGCAGGCCTTCGCGCCATGACGGCACCTGCCGCCATAAGCTGGGCGGCCTATCTTGGCTGGATCGACCTGCAGGGAAGCTGGCTTTCCTTCCTTGGCCATCCCTGGGCGCCGTGGATCATCAGTGCGCTGGCGTTTGCCGAACTGATAACTGACCAATTGCCCACCACCCCAAGTCGAAAGGTTCCGGCGCAGTTCGTCACCCGAATCCTTTCCGGCATCCTTTGCGGTGCGGCGATCGGGTACGCAGGGGCGTCGCTGGCTGGCGGAGCGATCGCCGGTGCCATCGGCGCCGTTGTCGGAACACTGGGCGGTGCCTCTGCCCGATCGATGCTCGCCTCCGCTATGGGGCGGGATCGGCCAGCGGCACTTATCGAAGATATCGTCGCAGTCGGTGGAGCCTTCGCAATCGTGGCGTCGCTTGCATGAGCCGTTCGTTCGATGCGATCATCATCGGCGCCGGTCAGGCCGGTCCGCCGCTGGCTGGGCGGCTCACATCGGCGGGAATGACGGTCGCGATGATCGAGCGCAAGCTGTTCGGCGGCACTTGCGTCAACACCGGCTGCATGCCGACAAAGGCGCTGGTCGCAAGCGCGCGCGCCGCCCATATCGCCCGGCGTGCAGCCGATTTCGGTGTCGTGCTGTCCGGACCCGTCGGCGTCGACATGACCGTGGTCCATGCCCGTGCCGAATCCGTGGCAAGCCATGCCCGCGCCAATGTCGAAAATTGGCTGCGGGGGATGAAGGGCTGCACCGTTATCGAGGGGCATGCGCGGTTCGAAGGCCCTCGAGAAGTTCGCGTCAACGGCGAGTTGCTGACCGCAGGGAAGATTTTCATCAATGTTGGCGGACGCGCCCTGGTTCCCGACATGCCGGGCATCGACGATGTCGAAATTCTGACCAACACCGGCATGATCGCACTCGACACGCTCCCCGAGCACCTCGTGGTGATCGGCGGCAGCTATATCGGGCTTGAATTCGCTCAAATGTATCGCCGTTTCGGCAGCCGTATAACGGTTATCGAAAAAGGCCCCCGCCTCATCGCCCGCGAAGACGAAGATGTGTCCGCGACCGTGAAGGAAATATTGGAAGGCGAAGGCATAAATTTCCGGCTCGACGCCGAATGCATCCATTTCACCCGCCATCCGGAAGGCATCCTTGCCGGCGTGGACTGTACGTCCGGCGATCGCGAAGTCCTGGGCTCGCACGTCCTGCTGGCAGTCGGCAGACGGCCCAATACGGACGATCTCGGCCTCGACCGCGCAGGAGTTCACATGGATGCGCGGGGGTACATCACCGTTGACGACCATCTGCGAACCAATGTCGAGGGCATATGGGCGATGGGCGATTGCCACGGGCGCGGCGCCTTCACCCATACCAGCTACAATGATTTCGAGATCGTGGCCGCCAATCTTCTGGATGACGATCCGCGCTCACTTGCCGATCGCATCACGACCTATGCCCTTTTTGTCGATCCGCCGCTCGGCCGTGTGGGGATGAGCCTGACCGAGGCCGAAAAGTCGGGCCGGAAGCTCTTGGTGGGCTACCGCCCCATGTCCCGCGTCGGGCGTGCGATCGAGAAGGATGAGAAACAGGGGTTCATGCGGATCGTCGTCGATGCCGATACGAAGGAGATATTGGGTGCGGCGATCCTCGGGACGGATGGGGATGAAGCGATTCACGGCATTCTGGACATGATGTACGCAAAGGCGCCTTATACCGTCCTCCAACGCAGCGTGCCGATCCATCCTACCGTCTCGGAGCTGATCCCGACAATGATCGGCGAGATGAAGCCCCGGTAGCGCGACCGGAAAAAATGATCTAACCGGCTGCCTCGCAATCTTGAAAGAGTCCCTGGCACTGGCCGACTGGCGCATGACACAGAGTGACGCGAATGGACTGGAGGCCGTGTTTCTGGCCAATCGCGCCCGATTGCTGCGCTTCCTTGCCTCGCATGGAGCCGGTGATACGGCGGAAGATCTGCTCCAGGAATTGTGGGTGAAGGTTTCGACAGCGCAGACCGGACCGATCGCACAGCCGCTTTCCTACCTTTATCGCGCCGCCAACAATCTGATGCTCGACCGTTATCGGTCGGCACGGCAGGCAACCCAGCGCGAGCAGGGTTGGAGCGAAGCAACCGGCGCGACGATGCCCGGCCGATCCGATGAACCGTCGGGCGAACGCGTCCTGATCGCCCGCGAACAACTGCGCGCGGCCCAGGAAGCGCTGGCAAGTCTCGGCGATCGGCCGGCGACCATCTTTCGCCGGCATCGACTGGACGGTGTCAGCCAACGCGAGATCGCAGCCGAAATGGGCGTGAGCCTGAGCACGGTCGAGAGCGACCTTCGCAAGGCCTATCGCGTGATGATCGACCTGAGGAGAACGTTCGATGAGGCTTAGGCCCGGCGTCTCCGTCATGACCTTGAGAATATGATGACTGAGCACCTATCCGCCCCCATCAAAGCCGAAGCGCTGGACTGGATTGTCCGGTTGCAGGATGCTGACTTTGACGATTGGGAGGCTTTCGACCTCTGGCTGGCGGCTAACCCGGCGCATGCCGACGCCTATCATGCGATGGCGATCGCGGATCAGGATATGGCCGACCTGTTGGCCACGCCTGTTTCCCAACCCGTGATCACACCGGTGCCGGAGCGGCGCTTTGCAGTCGGCCGCCGTGGCTGGATCGGTGGGGCTTTGGCGGCGTCCATCGCGGTTGTGGCCGGTTATTCCTGGCTTATTCCCTCCTCCACCTATGTCGTCGAAACCCCGGCGGGTGTCCGGCGGACGGTGACGATGGCCGATGGCTCGCGGATCGAGATGAATGGCGGCACCCGCCTGACGATGGACCGCGATCGCCAGCGCTATGCCATGCTCGATCGTGGCGAAGCTGTGTTCACGGTCATCCACGACGATGCGCGGCCCTTCCGCGTCGATGTCGGCCCGGCGACGCTGCTCGATGCCGGTACCGTCTTCAACGTCACCCGGGATGCGGGCATAACATCTGTCGCGGTCGCCGAAGGGGCGGTCATCTACAATCCGGATCAGGAAGCGGTTTCGCTGCCTGCCGGCCGCAAGCTTCGCGCTGCGGATGGCGAGGACGAACTGACCGTCGGCGATACCGATCCCGGCACCGTGGCGAGCTGGCGGGAAGGCCGGCTGATCTACGACGGTGCCCCGCTTTCGTTGGTGGCGGCCGATCTTACACGTAATCTGGGCGTCACCGTGACCGCTGCGCCTGACGTCGCGGCCCGCACTTTCCGGGGGGTTATCGGCTTTGACGGGGATCAGGATCGAGTAATGTCCCGTATCGGACCTTTACTTGACGTTGGCACCCGCCGCGTTCAGCAGGGATGGATTTTGACCGCCAAGACACAGTGACCAAACTCCGCGCAGCTCCTCTTGCCATTGCAATGCTCTCGTTCGCCACGGCGGGACATGCAGAGGTCAGCTATCGACTCGATCTGCCCGCGGGCAGGCTGAGCGATGCGGTGATGGCGCTCGGCCGTCAGGCGGACGTCAGCGTCAGCGTTCCCGATCCGAATTTGTGGCGCCAGCCCGTGCCCGCCGTGAAGGGCAACATGTCCGTCCAGGAAGCGCTGAACCGGATGCTGGGCGGGATCGATGCCCGCCCCAAGGCAATCGGGGAAAGAAGCTGGCGCATCGAGCGTCGCAAGAGCAGCATTGCCCGCCGCACCCCGGCACCCCGCACAACAGCCGCCCCGCCCCCTTCCCCGCCCCAAACGGCCACGGAGTCGGCGGACGTGCAACCGATCATCGTCACCGCCAGCAAGCGGGACGTTCGACTTTCCGATTATCCAGGTGCGGTCAACCTGCTGGACGGGGCGGAGCTTGCCTTTGGTGGTGAGCGCGGGACCGATTCCATCCTGTCGCGGCTTGCCAGCGTATCCTCCACGCATCTGGGCGCCGGGCGCAACAAGCTGTTCATCCGCGGCATCGCCGATTCCAGCTTCACCGGCCCCACGCAGGCGACTGTGGGACAATATCTGGGTGACGTGCGCCTGACCTATAATGCTCCGGACCCTGACCTGCGGCTTTACGACATTGCCTCGGTCGAGGTTCTGGAGGGGCCGCAAGGCACGCTCTATGGCGCCGGCTCCCTGGGCGGCATCATCCGCGTCATCCGCAATTCCCCGCGCATCGGCGTCAGCGAAGGCGCGATGTCGGTTGGGCTTTCAGCCACCCAGCATGGAGATCCCGGCGCGGATATGGGCGGTGTGCTCAACGTCCCGCTGTCCGAAGCGACCGCACTTCGCGTTGTCGGCTACGGCGTGTCGGAAGGCGGCTATATCGACGACATCACCAGCGGCCGAAAGGACATCAATCGAACGCGGATCGCCGGTGGCAGGGCAACGTTCCGCGCGGAGACGGATGACGGCTGGTCGGTCGAGCTGGGCGGCACGTTCCAGGACACCCACGGAGCCGACAGCCAATATGCCGATAGGGATGGACCGCCGCTGACCCGTGCCAGCCCGATCGATCAGGGTTTCGATGCCCAATATTGGCTGGGCGATGTCGTCGTCGGGAAAAGCTGGGGCGACATCCATTTCCTGTCGTCGACCGGAGTGGCCGGGCAGGAGATCGGCGAGCGCTACGACGCCAGCGAGCAGGACGGACCGCTTCGACTTTTCCGCCAGCACAACGACACTTCGCTGTTCACCACCGAGAACCGCTTGTGGCGGCCGATGCGTGACGGGATCGGCTGGGTGATCGGCGGCAGCTATACGCGCAACCGTACCCGGCTCAGCCGTGCGCTCGGGCCGATTGACGCGCCGGTGCCGGTCACCGGCGTCACCAACAAGATCAGCGAGTTCACGCTCTATGGCGAGGCAAGCATCGAAGTGGTTCGCGGCCTGACCGCCACCGGGGGCGGACGCTATACCCATGCCCGCCTGTCTGGTTCGGGCGAGGATGTGGACCGGGAAATCGCGCTCGCCGGCGCACAGGTCGCGGCCAAGCGCGACGAGGAGAGCATTCTGCCTTCCATCGCGCTCTCCGCAACCGTGCTTCCCAAGCTGGTGGTCTTCACCCGCTTTCAGGAAGGATTTCGGCCGGGCGGTCTGGCGATCGTCAACGATTTCGTGCGGCAGTTCCGCAACGACCGCGTTTCGACGCTGGAAACCGGCATCCGCTTTGGCGATCCGGGGCGCGGCAAGTTCGACATTTCCGCTACCTTCGCCCACACGCGCTGGAAGGACATCCAGGCCGACTATATCGACGGCAGCGGTTTTCCGACGACCGCCAACATCGGCGATGGCCGCATTTATTCCATCGCGGCAACCGCAGGCTGGCGGCCGCTGCCGGGGCTGGCGATCGACCTGGCCTTCGCATTCAACGACGGCCGCATAACCGATCCGGCAGCGGACCTGATCCGGACCTATGGCATTGGCACCGTTATGCCCGCCGTGCCGGGTCCAATCACGCGATTGGTGGAAGTGGAGCCTGTTCTCGGTGCCATGCCGGGCGAAAGCTTCCGGGTCGTCGGTCCAACGGCGGAAGCGGCCACCTATGCCGACCGCATGGGTGAAATTCCCAACGTGGCGAAGTTCGCCGGTCGCGCGGGCATAGACTATCAGACGCCGATCTCCGACAATCTCGACCTGCGGGTTGCGGCGTCGATCCGCTATATCGGCCGTTCGCGTCTGGGGCTTGGCCCCGTCCTTGGTGAGCGGCAGGGCGATTATCTGGATACCGCGCTGACGGCGCGCGTGGGCCGGGACGGTTTCGGCGTCACCATCGGCGTCACCAATCTCACCGACAGCATCGGCAACCGCTTCGCGCTCGGCACCCCCTTCGACACGACCAGGCAGATCACGCCGCTCAGGCCGCGCACGATCCGCATCGGGCTGGACGCTTCCTTCTAAGCCCCGGCTGCTTTCCATCTCCCATCAAGGCTGACCGGCCGCAACATCGTCTTGAATTCATGTCGGGACGGCCATCGCACTCAGAGCGGGCGTCCCAGTGAAGAAAAAGGGATCGATCTGAATGCGCCGTTTGCTTGTTTCCACCTGTCTTACCCCGTTGACCTTGCTGACAATCGCCACGCCGGTTCATGCCGAAACGACCATCGGCGCGAAGCAGACGACGCCGATAGCGACATCGACGGCGAACAATGGCGCAGCCGACGACATAAAGATCACTAGCGCTGGTTCGATCGAGCTGACAGCAGGTTCGGCGGTGACCATCGACAGCCCCAACAGAGTTACGAACGAAGGCAAGATCGTCATCACCAACGCTGACAACGCGACTGGCATTCTCGCCCAGCCCGGCATGTCGGGAGAGATCGTCAACAGCAGCACCGGCAAGATCACCGTCGATGAAACCTATGCGCCGGCCGATGCCGACAATGACGGCGATCTCGATGGTCCGTTCGCCGTCGGTTCCAATCGCTTCGGTATCCGCACCCTCGGCGCCTTCAACGGCAACGTCATCAACAATGGCGAAATCGCGATCGAGGGCAATGATTCCGCCGGCATCGCGCTCGATGGACCGCTGACCGGAGCATTCACGACCGATGGGACAATTTCCGTGGTTGGCGATCGCTCGGTCGGCGTACGGACGAGCGACATCAACGGCAACGCCCGCATTGCGGGAACCATCAGCGCGCGCGGCGAGGGCGCGGTCGGCGTTTCGATCGACGGAAACGTCAACGGCGCAATGGTCGTCCAGGGGAATATCAGTTCCAGCGGCTATCGCTCGACCACCGCCCCGTCCGATACGTCCAAGCTGGACGCGGACGACCTTCTGCAAGGCGGCCCCGCTCTCAACATCGCCGGCGACGTCACCGGGGGCGTGATCCTGGCGGTGGCACCCAAGGACAACGACACCAACAATCCGGATGAGGATAAGGACGGCATTGAAGACGCCAAGGAGGGGTCGGCTGCGATCACATCCTATGGTTCGGCCGCCGCCGTCCAGATCGGCGCTGCCGACCATGGCGTTACGCTTGGTCCCGTCGCGGCGTCGGGTACCGGGCACGGATTGGTCATCGACGGCGCCGTGCTGGGTACGGCTGTCTACAAGGGCGTCGATGCCCAGGGTCTTGTCGTCGGCGGATTGGGTGGTGCGGTCTCGATTGCCGGCGGTATGACCGTCAACGGATCCGTCCAGGCCGCCTCGGTCGATGGAAATGCAACCGCAATGCGCATCGGCACCGGCGCGACCGTCAACGAAATCCGCGTGGGCGGTGCCGTGGCGGCCGCCACCGGCGGCGGCAGCGGCAAGCAGGCCGTCGCTATCCAGGTGGATCAAGGCGCATCCGTCGGCGTGGTTCGCAACAATGGAAAGATTGAGGTCGCGTCGGGTGCCGATGGCACCGCAACCGCCATTTTGGACAAATCGGGCAACCTCGACCTGGTCGAGAACAGCGGCAGCATTTCGGCGACCGGCGCGACGGCGGGCTCGGGGCGGAACATCGCCATCGATCTGCGCACAAATGCAGGCGGAGCCACGGTCCGCCAGACCGCTGTGACGTCTGACAAGACCGCGCCCAGCATCGTCGGCGATGTCCTGTTTGGTGAAGGCAGTGACACATTCGAAATCGCCGACGGCAAGGTGACCGGCACGACCAACTTTGGCGGCGGCGCCGACAGGCTCGTCATGTCGGGCGACGCCAATCACAGCTCGACGGTCAATTTCGGCGCAGGCGACGACGAGATGACGATGGGCGACACCTCGACGTTCGACGGAACGGCCGATTTCGGCGGCGGCGGTGCTGACAAGCTCACGCTGACGGGCGGATCGATCTTCCGGGGAACGCTCGCCAACAGCGGCGCACTCGCGGTCGACGTGCAAAGCGGGGTGCTGGATGCGAAGAACAGCGCCGTTTCGATCGGCTCCCTCCATGTCGGCGGCAATGGCGCCATCGGCGTCACGATCGACCCGAAGGCGGGCACGAACACATTGTACGATGTCAGCGGCAATGCGAGCTTCGACAAGGATTCGATGATCGCCGTCCGACTGACCGGCGTCACCGAGGCGGAGGGTCGCTATACCGTCGTCCGCGCAGGATCGATCACGGGCGCGGAAAACCTGACGACTTCCAACACGCTGCTGCCTTATCTCTACAAGAGCACCATCGTGGAGGGCGGACCCGCCAATGAGGTCGCGCTGGACATCGCGCGAAAGAATGCGACCGAACTGCAATTGAACGGATCGCAATCGCGCGCTTACGACGCGATCTATCATGCGCTCGACAAAGACGAGAAGGTCGCCGGATCCTTCCTGGCCATCACCGATGGCGACCAGTTCCGCAAGACGCTGCGCCAGATGCTGCCCGATCACGCCGGCGGCACGTTCGAGGCGGTGACGATGGGCTCGCGGACGATGGCCGGCGTTCTTGCCGATCCGACCGCCCGCTATGCCGATCAGGGCGGCTGGGGTTTCATCATCCAGCAAGTCGGCTGGGGCACGTCGAAGAGCATCGGCGACACGGCATCGTACGACATCACCGGCTGGGGCATCATGACGGGCGCTGAAACGCGGACCGGCTTCGGCAATCTCGGCCTTTCCGTCGGCTATCTGCACGGCAAGAATGCCGACGGCGGCACGGACAACGAAGTCACTTCCAACCAGTATGAACTCGCTGCTCATTGGCGTGGCGCCTGGGGCGGCCTCTCAGCACGCGCGCGGGCCTCGGCCGCTTACATCAACTTCGGGGGCGAGCGTCGATTCACCGGCCAGATCGGAGAGGGGGAGGTCCAGCGCTCCGCGTCGGGCGACTGGAACGGCCGTCTCTTCTCGGCCCTGGGTGGCGTTGCATATGAATTGAAGATGGGCGCCATCACGCTGCGGCCGGGCGCCCAGATCGATTATTATCGCCTGAAGGAAGATGGTTACACCGAAACCGGCGGCGGACAGGCGTTCAACCTGATCGTCGATTCCCGCGACAGCGACGAACTGGCAGTGACCGGCACGGTCGCGGCCGGCATCGATTTCATGGGATCCGCCAACGATGCTGGCTGGTTCCGCGGGGAGATCGAGGGTGGCCGGCGGCAGCTCGTCGGCGGCGCGCTTGGTGAAACGACCGCACGTTTCGATGGCGGAGAAGCCTTCACCCTCGTTCCTGAAGGCCGCACGGACGGCTGGGTCGGCAAGGTCCGGGCCGTTGGCGGAAATTCCTATTTCCAGCTGGCCGGCGAATTCAGCGCCGAGGAACAGCAGGGCCGCGCCGCCATAGCGCTCCGCGCAAGCCTGGTCTTCGGCCTGTGATGCATTTGGATGGCAGGTGTTGCAGTGCAGCACTTGCCATCCCCTGCCGCCGCGCCTAATCGCGCCCTCGTGATGGGTTCCCGGAGACGGGATCAATAGGGAATCCGGTAAGGCGTTCGCGCCCAAGCCGGAGCTGCCCCCGCAACTGTGACCGGATAGCCGGCGCTTCACATGCCACTGGGTGCGAACCCGGGAAGGCGGAGCGAAGGCGATGACCCGGAAGCCAGGAGACCTGCCCGTCGCCGTCGTTCATCTGGCCGGGCGGGGTGCACCGGGCGGACGGGGATTTCCTCGCAAGACGACAATCGATGTCGCTTGCGAAAGGAAATTCAATGATTGCCAATTATCGCCTTCTTTCTCCGGCGCTGTTTGCGCTGGCGGTTGTCCCGTGCGCCGCCAATGCCCAGGACAGCGACGCCATCGTCGTCACCGCGACCCGCGCCGAACAGCCCGCCGACCAGACCGGTCAGGCGATTACCGTCATCGACCATGATCTGATCGAACGCCGCCAGTCGCAGACGGTGTCCGACCTTCTTTCCACCACGCCCGGCGTCACCTTCAACCGCAACGGCGGCATCGGCACGGCGACCGGCATCAGCATCCGCGGCGCGGAAACGGCGCAAACGCTGGTGCTGATCGACGGTGTCCGCATCAATGACCCTTCCTCGCCCGGCGGCGCGTTCGATTTCGGCAATCTGTTGATCGGCAACATCAACCGGATAGAAGTGTTGCGCGGCGCAAATTCCGTGCCCTGGGGCAGCCAGGCGATCGGCGGCGTCGTCAATATCGTCACCACGCCGCCAACCGATGATCTCAGCATCAACGCACGCGCCGAATATGGCTATGCCGACACGGCGCAGGGCGTGGCCAATGCCAGCTTCCGCGCCGGACCGGTGGCAGCGAGCTTCGGCGGTGGCTATTTCCGCACGGACGGCATTTCGGCAGCCGCCATCGGCACGGAACGCGACGGGTATCGCAACTATGGAGCCAACGGCCGCGTCGAAATTGCGCTCAGCGATGCAATCGCCGTCGATCTGCGGGGCTATTATTCGCGTGGCCGGACGGAACTGGACGGCTTCCTACCGGACTTCAGCTTTGCCGACACGGACGAATATTCCATCGCGCGCGAATTGCTGGGTTATGCCGGCGTCCGTGCGTCCTTGCTGGATGGTCGGTTCAACAACAGGCTTGGCTTCACCATCACGGATATCGACCGCGACAATTATAACCCCGCATTTGGCGACGAACCGTCCTTCATCGGCCGCGGCCGTGTCGAGCGGTTCGAATATCAGGGCGATTTCGCCGTATCGGAGGCGATCCGCACGGTGTTCGGCGCTGAAACCGAGAAATCCCGCTTCGGCGACGGCTTCGCCAAATATTCGACCGGCATCGACAGCGTCTATGGACAGCTCATCCTGACGCCCATCGCGCCGCTGACCGTCACCGGCGGCATCCGCTACGACGATCACGAGGATTATGGCAGCGAAGTCATCTTCAGCGGAAACGCGGCGCTGCGGGTCGCAAGCGGTACGCTGCTGCGCGCAAGCTATGCCGAGGGCTTCAAGGCGCCGACGCTCTATCAGTTGCGCAGCGATTTCGGCAACGAGATGCTGAAGGCCGAGCGCGCGAAAAGCTACGACATCGGCATCGAGCAGCATCTGATGGACGACAAGGTGATGGCCAGCGCCACGCTGTTCCGCCGCACGGCCAAGGACCAGATCGACTTCATCTCCTGCGACGCGCCGTTCGAAGGCATCTGCACCGATCGGCCCTACGGTACCTATGACAACATCGCCCGCGCCCGTGCACAGGGTGTGGAACTGGCGGTCGATTTGAAGCCGGTCGATGTGCTGACGGTGAACGCATCCTATACTTATGTGGACACGGAAAATCGGTCGCCCGACAGTTTCAATTTCGGCAATGTCCTGGCCCGCCGCCCCAAGAACAGCATCTCCCTTTCGGCGGACTACGCCCCGGCGGAAGGCCTGTCGGTCGGCGCGACCATCCAGCATGTCAGCGACAGCTTCGACGATCCCGGCAATTTTACCCGGCTCGATGGCTATGCCCTGGTCGGACTGCGCGCTGCTTGGGCATTCAATCCCCGGTACGAACTCTATGGCCGCGTCGACAATCTGTTCGACGAGACTTATCAAACCGTCGCTACCTACGGCACGATCGGCCGCGCGGCCTATGTCGGTGTGAGGGCCAAATTCTGACGTGATACGCTGGATCGCCCCATTCCTGCTCGCAGGCTGCTCCGCTCAGGCTCCCATGCCGGCGGAGCAGAGCGCGAACAGAATTGTGTCGACCAATCCCTGCATCGATGCGGTCCTGGTCGAACTGGTCGATCCGAACCGCATCGAGGCGATCAGCGAATATTCTAAAATTCCCACATCCAGTTCGATTCCGGCGGATGTCGCTGCGCGGTTCAAGGCGACATCCGGCACGGCTGAGGAAGTGATCGCACTCGCGCCCGACCTCGTCCTGATCGACAGCTTCGCTCCGCTCGCCACCCGGGATGCATTGGCGCGTGCCGGAATCCGGATGCTGACGCTTTCCTCTCCAACAACGATTGCCGAAAGCCGCACGCAGATCACGACAATCGCCGCAGCACTTGGCGAACCGGCGCGCGGCCGCGATCTCGTCGCACGCATCGATCAGGCAGTGGATTCGGCTCCGCACGGCGTGAACCCGATTTCGGCGCTGCTTTGGCATGGAGGAAGCGGCATGGTGTCGGGTGGCGGAACGCTGGTCGACGAGATGATGGTGCGTGCCGGCTTCCGCAACGCCGCGGCTGATTACGGTCTGCAGCACACTGGTTTCCTGCCCCTCGAACATGTCGTCATGCATCCGCCGCGCGTCATGCTGACGCCCTTGCCGGAAGGCCGCGCCGATGGTGAAAAGCGGGCGCTCACCCTTCGCCAGCAAGCCATGGAGGCGTTCAGCGACCGGATTACCGAAGCAGAATTTCCCGAGCGCCTGTTGTTTTGCGGCGGTCCCACGATCATCCCCGCCATGAAGCGTTTGACCGAAATCCGCCGGACCATTCCTTCATGACTGGACGTGAGATCCGCATATCCGGGCTGCTCGGCGTCGCGGTGCTAGCCCTCTTCGCGCTGTCACTGATGGCCGGCAAGGTCTGGGTTGGGCCATCCACCTGGCTGCATGACAGCCGCGCCTGGTGGATCATCGCCGAGCTTCGCCTGCCCCGCGCCATTCTCGCCACGGCAATCGGCGCGGTGCTGGGACTATCCGGGGCGGTACTGCAGGGTTATCTCCGCAACCCGCTGGCCGATCCGGCGCTGATCGGCGTGTCATCCAGCGCGGCGCTGGGTGCCGTCATCGCGATGTTCGTCGGTGCCGCCGTCTCGCCCCTTCCGCTTTTCCTGAGTGCGATGGCGGGCGCGGCTGCTGCCATGCTTCTGCTGGGGCTGCTCGCGGGCCGTTCGGGCAACCCGATTGCCTTCATTCTGGCCGGCATGGTTCTTTCCAGCCTGTCGGGATCGCTCACCGCCTTCATCCTCAGCATCGCGCCCAATCCCTTTGCCGTATCGGAAATTCTGACTTGGTTGATGGGCGCGCTTACCGATCGCAGCTTTGCCGACATACGGCTGGCTTTGCTACCGATGCTACTCGGCGCGTTGATCCTTGCCGCAACCGCACGGTCGCTCGATCTGCTCAATCTCGGGGAGGACAGCGCCCGATCCCTCGGGGTCAATCTGGGCCGCGTCCAGGCGCTGGTCGTCGCCGGGACCGGGCTGGCGGTCGGCGCATCGGTCGCCGTCTCCGGGGTGGTTGGCTTTGTGGGACTGATAGTCCCGCATCTCGTCCGCCCACTGGTCGGGCAGCGCCCGTCCGCATTACTGCTACCTTCCGCGCTGGGTGGGGCCGCCTTGCTCCTCGCCGCCGACAGCGTCGTCCGCCTGACACCCGGCGCAGGCGAAGTCCGCCTCGGCATCGCCATGTCGCTGATCGGCGCGCCCTTCTTCTTCGCTCTGCTCCTCTCGCTCAGGAAGCGGGCGCCATGGGGATAAGCGTCAGCAATCTCGCCGTCGAACTGGGCGGCCGCAAGATCATCGATGGCCTAAGCGTCGATCTTTCCAAGGGAAGGATCACCGCAATTCTCGGTCCGAACGGCGCTGGCAAGACCACTTTGCTGCGCAGCATGCTGCACCTGATCCCCACAAGCGATGGCGTCATCCAGCTCGACGACCAGCCGATCGCTGCGCTCTCCCCGCGCGATCGCGCCCGCCGCATGGGCTATCTGCCGCAGGACACGTCCCTCGCCTGGAATATCCGCGCACGCGATGTCGTGGCGCTTGGCCGCGCGCCGTGGCGGAGCCCGTTCGCCGCCCTGTCGCCGATCGATCGGGAAGCGATCGACGCCGCACTGGACGCGACCAACAGCCGCATCCTTGCCGAACGTTTGACCGGCACTCTCTCGGGAGGCGAGCGTGCGCGCGTCATGTTGGCTCGAGCGCTGGCGGGCCAGCCGGACTGGCTGTTCGTCGATGAACCGCTCGCCAGCCTCGATCCCGCTCATCAGGTCGATATCTCGGCGCGTCTGCGCGGCATCGCCGATGCGGGGCACGGCATCGTCATCGTGCTCCATGACCTGACCCACGCCGCCGCCATGGCCGATGACATCCTGCTGCTGAAATCGGGAAAGCTGATCGCCGCAGGGCCGAAGGATCAGGTGCTGACCAGCGCAAACCTGCGCCAGACCTATGACATCGATTTCGAAATCGTCTCGACCGGCCGTGGCCCGGCAATCCTGCCTAGGCGAGCGCCCGCATGACCCGCTCGACATAGTCGGGCGGGCAGATCAGCAGATCCGGCAGCAGCGTGTCGGCGGCGTTATAGGTGCAGGGCGATCCGTCCACACGCGTTGCGATCAGCCCCGCCGCCACTGCAACCGCCACGGGCGCGGCATTGTCCCATTGATGCTGGCCGCCGGTGTGGAAATAGATATCCCCTTGCCCCAGCAACACCGCCATCGCCTTGGCGCCGGCGGACCCCATCGGGACCAGTTCGGCATCCAGCGCCTTGGCCAGCCGGTCGCATTCCTTGGGCGTCCGGCTGCGGCTGACCAACAGGCGTGGCCTTTCCGGGCGTGAGGCCGGCAAAGCGGGCGGCGCATCCGATCGCAACAATTTGTCCTGCGCCGGCAATGCAACGGCGCCCACCGAGGCAACCCCGTCGATACTGAGCGCGACATGCACGGCCCAGTCTTCCCGCCCCTCGCCATATTCGCGCGTTCCGTCGAGCGGATCGACGATCCACACGCGGCGCTTGTCGAGCCGGGCCAGCGTATCCGCCTGCTCTTCCGACAATACGCCGTCATCAGGCCGATGCTCGGCAAGCGCAGTCATCAAAAAGGCGTTCGCCGCCTGGTCCCCCGCCTTGCCGAGTTGCTGGCCGGTCAGCAGCCCCGTTTCACGGATCGCGAGCAGGATCCGCCCCGCCCCTTCCGCCAGTCGGGCAGCCAGTTCGGCGTCGGTCACAGGTCCGGCACCCAGACGCCCAGAACGCGCTCGACGATCAGTTCAGCGGCGTCTTCCGGCGAGGTACGCGTCGTGTCGATCCGGATTTCCGGCTTTTCCGGGGGTTCATAGGGGCTGTCGATGCCGGTGAAGTTCTTTAGCTTGCCCTCACGCGCCTTGCGATAGAGGCCCTTCACGTCGCGGCGCTCGGCTTCCTCGATCGGCGTATCGATGTGGATTTCGATGAAGTCGCCTTCCGGCATCATGCCACGGACCATGTCCCGCTCCGCGCGGAACGGTGAGATGAACGCCGTGAGCACGATCAGCCCTGCATCGGTCATCAACCGTGCGACTTCCCCCACCCGGCGGATATTCTCCACCCGGTCGGCGTCGGTGAAGCCCAGATCCTTGTTCAGCCCATGGCGGATATTGTCGCCGTCCAGCAGGAAGCTGTGCTTGCCCAGCGCGTGCAGCCGCTTTTCGACAAGATTTGCGATGGTCGACTTGCCCGCCCCCGACAGGCCCGTGAACCACAGCAGCTTGGGTTCCTGGTTCTTCTGCCGCGCATGGGCGGTCCGATCGATATCGACCGATTGCCAATGGACGTTCTGGCTGCGGCGGAGCGCGAAGCGCAGCATGCCCGCACCGACCGTCGCGTTCGTCATCCTGTCGATCAGGATGAACCCGCCAAGCTCCGGATTTTCGGTATAGGGCGCGAAAGGTATCCGCCGGTCGAGCGCAATATTGCAGATGCCGATACCGTTCAGTTCAAGCGTGCGGCCGGGCCGCTCGTCCATCGTGTTGACGTCGATCTGACATTTCTCGTCCGTGATCGTCGCCGAAACCGTGGTCGCCCCTGTTTTCAGCCAATAGGACCGGCCTGGCAGCATCGCTTCTTCGGCCATCCAGACGATCGTCGCCTCGAACTGATCGGCAATCTCCAGCGGTGAATCCGCCGTGACGATCACGTCGCCGCGCGAGCAATCGATCTCGTCGGCCAGCGTCAGCGTTACCGACTGCCCGGCGATGGCGCGATCCAGATCGCCGTCCAGCGTGACGATGCGGGCAATGGTGGATGTCTTGCCAGACGGAAGCACCTTCACCGCATCACCCGGACGCACGCTGCCGCCGGCGACCATCCCGGAAAAGCCACGGAAATCCAGGTTCGGCCGGTTCACCCATTGCACCGGCATCCGAAGCGGCCCGGCGCTCAGCCGGTCGACGTCGACCGGCACTGCCTCCAGATGGTCCAGCAGCACCGGCCCCTTGTACCAGGGCGTCACGTCGCTGCGCGTGGTGATGTTGTCCCCGCGCAAGCCGGAGATCGGGATGGCGGTGAAATCGGCAATGCCGATGCTGTCGGCAAAAGCGCGATAATCCGCGACGATCTCGTCGAAGCGCGCCTGATCGTAACCGACCAGATCCATCTTGTTGATCGCCAGCACGACGTTGCGGATGCCGATCAGATGAACCAGGTAGCTGTGCCGCCGTGTCTGGGTCAGCACGCCCTTGCGCGCGTCGATCAGGATGATGGCGAGGTCGGCGGTCGATGCGCCCGTCACCATGTTGCGGGTATATTGCTCATGCCCCGGCGTGTCGGCGACGATGAACTTGCGCTTCTCCGTCGCGAAGAAGCGATAGGCGACGTCGATGGTGATGCCCTGCTCGCGCTCGGCCGCAAGGCCGTCGACCAGCAGCGCGAAATCGATTTCCTGCCCCTGCGTGCCGACGCGCTTACTGTCCGCCTCCAGGCTCGCCAGCTGATCCTCGAAGATCATCTTGCTGTCGTAGAGCAGCCGCCCGATCAGCGTCGATTTGCCGTCGTCCACCGATCCGCAGGTGATGAAGCGCAGCATCGACTTGTTGCGATGCCCCTCAAGATAAGCGTCGATATCCTCGGCAATCAGCCGGTCTACCCGATAGGAAGATTCAGCGTCGGCCATCAGAAATAGCCCTCCTGCTTCTTCTTCTCCATGCTCGCGGCCTGATCATGGTCGATCGCCCTGCCCTGCCGTTCCGATGTGGTGGTCAGCAGCATTTCCTGGATCACTTCCGGCAGCGTTGCGGCGGTGCTTTCGACCGCGCCCGTCAGCGGATAGCAGCCGAGCGTCCGAAAGCGGATCGATCGTTCCACCGGCACTTCGCCGTCCTTCAGCCGGAACCGCTCGTCATCGACCATCAGGATCAGCCCGTCGCGCACCACCGTCGGCCGGGGGGCCGAGAAATAGAGCGGCACGATCGGGATGTTCTCAAGCTGGATGTACTGCCAGATATCAAGCTCGGTCCAGTTGGAGATCGGGAAGACCCGAATGCTCTCCCCCTTTGCCTTGCGGGCGTTGTAGAGCCGCCAGAGTTCAGGCCGCTGGCTCTTGGGGTCCCAGCGGTGGTTGGCGCTGCGAAAGCTGAACACGCGCTCCTTGGCGCGGCTCTTCTCCTCGTCACGCCGCGCGCCGCCGAATGCCGCGTCAAAGCCATAATGGTCCAGCGCCTGCTTCAGCCCTTCCGTCTTCCACATGTCGGTATGCAGGCCGCCATGGTCGAACGGGTTGATCCCCTTCGCGATGGCTTCCGGATTCTGGTAGACCAGCAATTCCATGCCGCTCTCCTTCGCCATGCGATCGCGAAGGGCGTACATGTCCCGGAACTTCCAGGTCGTGTCGACGTGCAGCAAGGGAAAAGGCGGCGGCGACGGATAGAATGCCTTGCGGGCAAGGTGCAGCATCACCGCCGAATCCTTGCCGACCGAATAGAGCATGACCGGGCGCTCGGTCTCGGCCACCACTTCACGCATGATGTGGATGCTCTCGGCTTCAAGTCGCTGAAGATGGGTCAGACCGGACGGCACGGCAGGTTGGGGCATGGAAGCGAGATATTCGCTTCCCACGCCCATGCAACCGCGATGATCTTTGCCTGCCTCAAGTTTTTCATCGTCCGGCGGGATAACCACGCGATCCGACGATCGCGGGGAACGTCCATGTTTCCGTCCGGGCTCGGAGGATACTTGATCGACATCAACGACCGTATCATAGTGGGACACTATATTGTCCTGGAGCATGGGGGCCATGCGGAGGCGATATGATCAGCCGTCTGGATTATCTTATCAAACGCGAACATGAATGCCGGGAGGCCGCGATGCGGGCGACCAGCACTGTGGTCGAGCGAACATATATGGAATTCGCAAAGCATTATGCGGATGAAATTGAATCGCTGAACCTGCAGGCACCGAAAGCCATACCGATGGAACCGGTCGGACATCTTCCAGGCCGATGATTCGACGAACGTCCCTGCGTTGGGGCGTGGGATGGATGGGATATCTGACGAGGTAAAGGTTTCCGGGCAGGACACGTGTTTGGATTGGTGCGTTTGTTCGCTGTCATCCAGACATCAGGAGAGCGACCATGCCACGTGGCGACAAGGACGCTTATACGGACAAGCAAAAGCGCAAGGCCGAGCATATCGAGAAAGGCTATGAAAAGCGCGGCGTTCCAGAGGACGAAGCGGAACGCCGAGCCTGGGCAACCGTGAACAAGGAATCTGGCGGCGGCAACAAGTCGGGTTCGGGGCGCGGAAAGGCCGACACGCATGTTTCCTCTTCCCGCGGCGGCAAGGCGCATAAGTCAGGCTCGCATGAACAGCGATCGGCAGCGGCGCGCAAAGGCTGGGTCACTCGCCGCAAGCACGCAGCGACATGAGGATGCCATGCCCACCCAAAAATGGTCGCGGGACGTAACGGAGCATTCCGATGCGCTCGATCTCGAGGACAAGGTGTTCACCAAGGATGACCCCAAGGAGATAGCGAAATCCCTGAAAAGATCGGCAGAGCATAGCAAACGTCGCAAAGGCACGCCGCTGCAGTCCGCGATGGGCATGCTGACCTTTTACATCAATCGAGCGGGCGAAAACCTGTCGCCAACCGAGCGCAGAAAGCTGGAACGCGCCAAGGATGAGTTGCGCGCCCTATTCGATAAGAAGGATTCTTCGGAATAAGGAGCCGCGTGTGCCCGATGTCCGACAATTGCGTCGCCAGATGGTCGACAGTCAGATCGCGGCGCGGGGCATAGCCGGCCCCAAGGTTCTGGATGCCATGAAGGAAGTGCCGCGCGAAATCTTCGTGCCAGCCGACATGGCCAAACATGCTTACGAAGATTCATCCCTGCCGATCGAGGCCGGGCAGACGATTTCCCAACCCTATATCGTCGCGCTGATGGTCGAGGCCGCGGAAATTGGCCCGGAGGACGAGGTGCTCGAGATCGGCGCGGGATCAGGCTATGCCGCAGCCGTCATGAGCCGGATCGCGCGCCATGTGCATGCGATCGAACGCCAGCCGGAACTCGCCATTCTCGCCCGCGATCGCATGGCCGCGCTCGGTTACGGCAATGTTGTCATCCACACAGGCGATGGCACCCAAGGCTGGCCGGAAAATGCGCCGTTTGATGCCATTCTTGTCGCCGCCGGCGGTCCAGCCATACCACGTCCCTTATGCGAACAACTCGCCAAAGGGGGGCGGCTGGTGATCCCGGTGGGGGACGCTGACGAGCAACGATTGATCCGGGTGACTCGAAGCGATGCAGATGACTATCGCGAAGAGGATATGGGTCCCGTTCGCTTCGTACCGCTGGTCGGGGCGCACGGCTGGAAGGAAGATGCCGGTTAGCGCCGAGGATTGTGAATTTCCGGGGAAATCGGGAACCAACCGACCGCATGTCGATTGACCCCGTGACGCGCCTACAAGGTCGGCCTTTCCGCGATCGCACAATTCGATTGCGCCCGGCGACCGGGAGAAGGAGCCATGCACCCCGTTCCAATCCTGGCCGGCATCCTCGCCCTCGGCGCAGCGATGCCGTCGCAGAATGCTTCTATTGGCCAGACTCCGCCTGACGTAACCGATGAAATCGAGGCCGATTTTCTGAAGAACGACGTGGACGGCAACGGCATGCTGAATCAGGGCGAATTTTCCCACTGGGTCCGCACGCTTCGCGTCACAGGGTCGAAAGCGGCGGCGCCGACGGCGGAGGCCGATCTGAACATATGGACGATCACCGCCTTCACCCAGGCCGATACGGACAGAAATCGGTCGATCAGCAAGGAGGAAATGAGGGTCTTCCTGTCCGGTTCACAATGAGGCCCACGGAAGAAGCATGAGATGTCCGATCTTCGCCCATATCCCCCGGTTCCGGACGCGGACCTGGCCGATATCGATCCAACCCCCGGCGATATCGCAATTCACAATTATACGATCAACTTTGGCCCGCAGCACCCGGCGGCGCATGGCGTCTTGCGGCTCGTGCTGGAACTGGACGGCGAGGTGGTCGAGCGTGTCGATCCGCATATCGGCTTGCTTCACCGCGGCACGGAAAAGCTGATCGAATATAAGACCTACCTGCAGGCCCTGCCCTATTTCGACCGCCTCGACTATGTCTCACCGATGAGCATGGAGCACAGTTTCGTGCTCGCCATCGAAAAGCTGCTTGATCTCGAAGTGCCCCCGCGCGGCCAATATCTGCGCGTGCTGTTTGCCGAACTGACCCGGATCATGAACCACCTGCTCGCGATCGGCAGCCATATCATGGACGTCGGGGCAATGACGCCCAATCTCTGGCTGTTCGAACTGCGCGAGCAGCTGCTCGCATTCTATGAACGCGCATCGGGCGCGCGCATGCATGCCAACTGGTTCCGCCCCGGCGGCGTCCATCAGGATGTTCCCGACGAACTCCTCACCGACATTGCCCGCTGGCTTGTCGACTATCGCCCGATCTTCGAGGATGCGATTGCCCTCGTCGCCGACAACCGCATCTTCAAGGAACGCAATGTCGACATCTCATCCGTCAGTGCGGATGATGCAATCAGCTGGGGCTTTTCCGGCCCAATGCTGCGTGCCGCCGGGGTATCCTGGGATCTGCGCCGAAGCCAGCCTTATGAAATCTATGACCGGATGGAATTCGACGTGCCCGTCGGCACCAGCGGCGACTGTTATGACCGGCTGATGGTCCGCGTCGAGGAGGTCCGCCAATCAGCCCAGATCATGAAGCAATGCCTGAACAACCTGCCCGTGGGGCCAGTGGCAAGCGTCGATCGCAAGATCGTGCCGCCGCTGCGCGCTGAAATGAAGCGATCGATGGAAGCGCTGATCCATCATTTCAAGCTCTACACCGAGGGATTTCACGTGCCTGAGGGGGAGGTCTATGTGGCGACGGAAAGTCCAAAAGGGGAATTCGGCGTCTATCTGGTATCGGACGGCTCAAACCGGCCTTATCGCTGCAAAATCCGCCCGACCGGATTCAGTCATTTGCAAGCAATGGACTTTCTGAGCCGTGGTCACATGCTGGCCGATGTCACCGCCATCCTCGGCTCGCTCGACATCGTGTTCGGAGAGGTAGACCGCTGATCGGGAAAGCAGCGTTAATCCTCCGCCTTTCCTGCCTGCAGTACCTGCGCTTTAGCGGCAAATTCACGCGCCAACTGGCGATGAGCCAACGCTGCTTCCTCGCATGATGCGGCGGTGGCTGCCCGTTTCTCCTCGCGGATCCGCCGTTCGCAATAGTCGGCGGTCAACTTGATCATTTCGGCCTCCTGACCCGCCTGCCCTTCTCAGCGCGAACGGGTATGATTGGAATTCAGCCCTGCGACCCTCTCAAAAATATCCTGCCCATCCCAGGATCGCGAGCAGCACGAAGCCGACCAGTCCGGCGATGAAAATCGCGCGCTGCCACGGTTTCCTCAGAATGATCTCACCTTGCCGCGCCTTTTCAGCGGAATAGTGTTGCTCATCGGGCTTATTCGGCATGATCCTAGTCCATCTCGGCCCATAGCTGGGCGAACCGGCCATGCTGTGCCCGGCGGGTCAGGCGCGAGAACTCTCCCCGGCCCAGGTGAACGAGCGACACATGATCTCCGCCTTCGAAATAGATGTCCGGCTGCTCTTCCAGGCTGTCGTCGACAATGGTCGAAACGCCGTAGCCGAAGCCAAAGGGCGGAACAGCCCCTGGGGCGCAGTCATCGAAGATCAGCGCCAGCTCGTCCTCATCGGCAAGGCGCGGCTTCCGTCCGATTTCGGTCCTGAGTTCCGCCAGTCCGACCCGACGATCGGAAGGCAGAACCGCGAGCAGATAGTCATCGGGCGTATCGAGCAACACCGCCTTTGCGATCCGCTCGGGCGGAATATGGCAGAGAGCGGCATTCTGCATCGCCGTTTGGGTGGGCGAATGCTCGATCAACTCATAATCCGCTTCGAGCCTATCCAAATATTGGCGTAATTTCGGTGCGATAGACATGAGTCTTCTCCTTGGCGAAGCTATTCAGCAGCATCCCCGGTGGGTCGTTTGCCGAAACCATCAAGACCAGAGGCGGTCATGATCGACTCCCTTCCCCATCAGATGATCTGCGAGTGCAAACCACTTGGCCGGGCAATTTCGCCCAGCGTCTCGCCGGTTCGAGCTTTCTCGCCATTGGCTGCTAGGTCGCTGATCGAGACGATGCCAACCAGGCGCTTGTTGCGATCGACCACCGGCAGACGGCGGATCTGCTGTTCGGCCATGTTATCGAGGATGTCCTCGACATCATCGTCGGCATAGCAATATCTGACTTCCTGGCTCATCACGTCGCCGACCTTGGCGTCCGCCGCGCGGCCGGTGCCGACCGCACGGATCGCGATATCGCGATCGGTTATGACGCCAACCAGCCTGTCATTTTTGCCAACGGGCAGGATGCCGGCGTCGATGTTCGCCATCGAGCGGGCGGCCGTCTGCAGCGTTTCGGCTGGATCGACGATCCGGACCTCGCGCGTCATGCAATCACTGACTTTCATGATTCTTCTCCATGTGATGGGTGGCATCACGCGCCACCTCTGATTAGGTCGATGCCGAGTTGTGGAACGCCATATCCGACCACCTTCAAAGGAAGGCAGTCGGCTCCATCTCGCGCTCGCGTTGACCTGTCTCACTGGCCTGCTTTTGCATCTGCGCGGCTCACGTGATCGGACATTAGAACGTGGGCTGCGGACCTTTGTTCCTTTCCTTGTGACGAGCCGAGGCAGCGTTCGGACAGCAAGCGAAACGCGCCCCGGCTCGCCCGGTCGGCAGCTCAGGAACCGAGGCGATAAGAGAGCGTCAAAAAGCCGGAAGGCTGGGTCTTGTGGTAGACGAGCGGGCTGTCCTTCGCATCGCCGAGCAATGTCGTGACACCGCCCGACACGCCTAGATTGATACGATTGGTCAGGCGATAGCTGACAACGAGCATCGCCGATGCATCCTTGAAACCGCTGCCGGCGTTGAACTGAGGCAGGCCGGACGCGAGCGACTGGCTCGCCGTCACGCCAAAGTACCGGTCATTATGTTTCTTGTCCGCCCACGTCGCGCCGATCGTCGGGATGAGCGTGATGCGCGAGGAGGCGATGATCGGCCGCGAAATGCTCACATCGGCAATCAGGCCTTCGGTCCCACCTGAGAAGCCTTGCGTCGCGCCGGCCGTGAAGGTGAAACCTCCTGCCCTGACGCTGGCAAAGCCGCGTCCGCCAACACCGAAGGAAAGCTTGCCGATCCCCTCAGGTGCGTCCTTGGTACGATAGCCGGGCAGGAACGACACGCCTCCGCCGATGGTCACCACATCATTGTCGATGACGTTGATGCCGATGCCGTTGCGCAGATTGGCATAGAGCGGCCCCCAGGCGACGTCGATCACCGGCAGCGGCAGGACGATATAATCGTCGGCGCCTTGATAAGCCGGCACATAGGCCGCGCCCGCGCCGACGACGAAATGATCCCTGTTCACCTCCTGCTCCCGCGGCTGCCCGGTATTGCTCCAACTGCGCACCTGCGCTTGCGCCGATACACTGGTCAGGATCAGCGGAATGGCAAGAGCCTTGGCAATGAACCGGGGTCCGAACTTCTTCATATGACGCATTTACAGTCTCACTTGCTTCGGTCCGCGGATCACCGTGGACACTGGTTGAAAGGGTGGTTTCCTGATCGGAAAAGGGTGGAGCGAAGACCTCAGCCGTTTGTGATCCGGCTCAGGCGCCTCCGGGCGGCCATTTTTCTGCTTGGCAGCGTGATACGCCCATCGATCTCCTCGATTTGTCGAGATGTATAACCGGCATCACGAAGGGCTTGTCCGGCTTCGTCGGGCGGAGAGTCCTCCAGGCGAAACAGGACGACATATCGCCGCAGCGCCTCGAGCCTCGGATTGGCGAGGGCGAGCCTCGACTGCGTTCCGAAAAGAGCGCTGAACAACCGGCCCCGCGGCTTGACGCTTGAAACCGGATCGCGATGCGACAGGGCAATGACCGTCAGTTCAAGGGATGTCAGTCCAACGTCGGAAGCACGTTCGGAGGCCTTTGCGCTGTACGCCACATCGGCATGGCACACCGGCGCGGAATAGTCCTCGCCGGTCGGCAGGTGATCAACGGAGATTGTTTTGGCAACAAGCACGGGATGGTCTCCAATCATCCTTGAGACACCGACGCGCGGCTGCATCCTCATCAAAATTCGTACAGGCCGTTCACCGCTGCTCGGCCACAAGCGGATTGTTCGTTGCCCGGCCTCTGGTTAGGAACGTGCAACATTCCCGACAGAGGGGCGTCAAACCGGTCATGTCACAAAGCGGGCTTCTCGGAGCCTTTATGGATTTGCGTCCGGCCTTGTTGCGCTATCTCACGTTGCGTGGCGCGACCGCTGACGAGGCTGAGGACGTTCTTCAGGAAACTTACCTCAAGCTGTCGACCAGCACGATCGGCCCGATCGACCAGCCGCGCGCCTATCTGTACCGGATGGCGAACAATCATTTCCTCCTCCACCGTCGCACAGCGAACCGCCGCGCGCGTCGTGAGGAAGATTGGGTCGATACCCATGGCGGCGAACCTCGGGAGATCGATGAGCAGCCGTCGGCCGAAACGCATCTTATCGCCCGCCAGCAGCTTGCGATCCTGCAGGGCGTGCTGGATGGCTTACCCGAGCGTACCCGCGCCATTTTCCGCCGCTTCCGCCTTGATGGCGAGCCTCAGCGCCAGATTGCCGCTGATATCGGCATCAGCGTCAGTGCTGTCGAAAAGCATCTCGCGCGCGCTTATGAAGCGATCACGGCGGCCAAACTCGAATTAAATGAGGATCGCGGGAATTCGCGGCATCTCAGGAATCAGAGAGGGCACCATGGATTCTGAGATGGAGGAAAGCGTCCACACGCGCGCCATCGAATGGCATATCCGGCTGCGTCATGGCGATGACGCGGATTGGGATGCCTTCGCCGCGTGGCTCGCGGAAAATCCCAGCCATGCAGAAGCTTATGACGAGGTCGAACAGAACGACCTTGCGATCGAACACCTCTTGCCAGGCGTCATCTTCCGCGAGGCGGCCAATGATGATGACGAGCCGGTCGCTCCGCCGAGCCATCGGTCACGCCGCTGGGTGCTGGCGGCGGGAGCGCTGGCGGCGTCTGTCGTGGCCGGAGTTTCCCTGGCACCGAATTTCACATCAAGCCGCTACGAGGTCGTAACCGGCCCCGGTGAACATCAGATCGTCACGCTCGATCCCGGAACGCAGGTTACGCTCAACGGCTCGACGCGCATGACCTTCGACCACAAGAATCCGCGCTTTGCCTCCCTCGCCGCCGGAGAGGCCCTGTTCAAGGTACGCCATGATAGCGCCCGCCCCTTCAAGCTGGATGTAGGGAACAAGCGTGTCGAGGATGCCGGAACGATCTTCAACGTCGTCCGCGATGAGGGCGAGGTGCGCGTCGCCGTGGCAGAGGGCAAGGTCATCTACGACCCCGAAAAGGATGCCATTGCCCTCGAACCGGGCGAGGCATTGGTCGATCGGGACGCAACCGTTCAGGTGACCCGCGCATCCGTTTCTTCAGTCGGCGGCTGGCAGGCGGGCCGCCTCGTCTATTCGGGTGAGCCACTGTCACGGGTGGCCGCGGACCTCGGCCGCTCGCTGGGCGTTCGAATCACCACCGCGCCAGCGATCACGGACCGCCTTTTTTCCGGTACCATCGCGCTTGATGGCGTTGGGTCGGCACAACTCCAGAAATTGGCGCCGGCCCTGAATGTAAGACTGGAAGCCGAAGGGAATGGCTGGACGATGAAGCCCGCTGAAGGTGCGGAGCGCTAGCTGGGCGCCAGCGGCCGCCAGCGTCGTCCTGGGCTTTGGCATGGCTGGCGCCGCTCAGGCGGAAAGCTTCAACGTCCCGCCGGGACGGCTCGGCGATGTCGCGGTGGCGCTGGGCACACAGGCAGGCGTCACCATCACCGTCACGGAACCGGATCTCGCGGCCCAGCCGTCGCCGGGCGTGCGCGGCGATCTTTCGCTGCGCGCTGCACTAAACCGCGTACTGCGCGGAACAGGCGCCGAGGCTCGGTTCTACGACCGGGCGACCATTCGGCTTGTCAGGAAACGCGTGGCGCCGAAGCCACCCCAGCCGCCAAAGCCCGCGCCAGTCCGCACCACTGCGATAGTTGCTGAAAACCCCGCCGACATCATCGTCACCGCCAGCAAGCAGAACATGTTGCTCGACCGCTATCCGGGCTCGGTCAAGCTGATCGAGCTGGAGCCGAACTGGGTCGCCAGCAATGCCATGGACGGCACAGCCGCCATCACGAAGCTGCTGCCTTCCATCGGCTCGACCAACCTCGGGCCCGGCCGGGACAAGCTGTTCATACGCGGCATTGCAGACAGCAGCTTCAGCGGCCCAACACAGGCCACGACGGGGCAGTATCTCGGGGACGTCCGGCTCAACTACAATGCGCCCGACCCCAATCTCAATCTTTACGACATGCAGCGGATCGAGGTTCTGGCCGGCCCGCAGGGCACGCTCTACGGTGCCGGTTCGCTCGGCGGGATAATCCGGCTTGTTCCCAATGCGCCCGATACCAAGGATATCGCTGCGACGGCCGCGCTGAACACCGCCTTCACCCAACATGGCGGCGTAAGCGCGGATGGCGCGGGAATGTTCAATCTTCCCTTTGCGGGCGGTCGGTTCGCCGTGCGTTTCATTGTCTTTGGTGGACGAACGGCGGGTTACATCGACTCTCCGATCCGCGGGCAGCGCGACATCAACGGCACGACAAGCTATGGCCAGCGCCTCGTGTTGCGCGCCGAAGATCTGTCGGGATGGACGCTCGATTTCGGCACCGTCTTCCAGAACATCACCAGCGATGACGGGCAATATACGCTGCGCGGCGATCCGCCTCTCACGCGCAACACCCTTATCCCCCAGCCGTTCGAGAACAACTATCGGCTCACCTACCTCACCGCCAAAAGACAGCTGGGCAGCGCCGAACTGCTCTCGACCACCTCCGTCGCGCGCCATGAGTTGAACACGGTCTACGATGCCAGCGGACAAGCGGACGCCACGCCCACCCGGTTCGAGGAAGACAATGGCATCACGCTCGTCTCGCATGAAACGCGCGTCGCAGGCGGCAATGAGCGCGCGCCGTGGGTGGCAGGCGTTACCGTCCTCTATAACGGCGGGTCCCTTTCCCGCATGCTCGGCCCACCCGATGACCTCGAACGGATAGCGGGTGTCGTCAACACCCAGGCAGAGGCGGCGATGTTCGGGCAAATCTCGCGCCCGCTTTCCCGAACCCTGACCGGCATGGTCGGCGGCCGGCTCACCTTCGCGCACAGCACCGGTTACCTGATCGACGATCCGGCGGAAGCGGCGCAGAAATCCAGGCGCAGCGCACTGCGCTTTTCCGGCACGCTCGCAGTCGATTGGCAGCCGGGCGGACCATTTTCGGGGTTTTTCCGCTATCAGCAGGGCTACAGGGCCGGGGGGTTGGCAGTCGCCCCATCGGAATCGGGGCTGCAAAGCCAGCGTTTTGCAGCCGACGATCTTCAGATGTGGGAAGTCGGCGCCCGCCTGGGCGACAGAAGGCAGGATCGGCTGTCTCTGGGCGCCACCCTCTTTTTCGCCGACTGGCGCAATATCCAGGCGGATCTCATCGACGGCGCCGGATTTCCCTACACGGCAAATGTCGGGAATGGCACCATCTACGGGCTGGATGCCGAGATTACCTGGCGCTTGTCGGCCGAGTTCCTGTTGACCGCCTCGGCATTTGTGAACGACAGCCAGCTAACCGAACCCGCCGCCGGGTTTGCCTCGGGCGAGCAAGGCGACAAGAGCATTGCCGGCACCCTGCCCAATGTCGCCCGGAACGGTGCCCGCATCGCCACAAGCTGGCGCCGGGAGATCAAGCCCGGCATCACCCTGAACACGGAAGCCTCCCTTCGCTATGTCGGACTGTCCCAGCTCGGGCTGGGATCTCTGCTCGATATCCCGCAGGGAAACTATCTTGTCGCCAATGCCGGCGCATATCTCGACTTCGGCCGGTTCGGGGTTTCGCTGGGCATCGACAATCTGGCGGACGCGCGCGGCAATACTTTCGCCTTCGGCAACCCGTTCGGTCTTGTTCAGCGCGATCAGTTGACGCCGCTCCGCCCGCGAACCGTGAGGCTGGGAATCAACGCTCGATTTTGACGGCTAGCTATCGAGCTTCCGGAATTTCGGTCGCAGTCCGCCCGATCACCACATGCGTCGCTGCCTCGCTCGCGGCATGCCTTATCACCCGATAGCCGAGGTCCGGCAGGCTGATGCCCTCGAACAGGGTCTCCCCCTTCCCGAGCAGGACGGGTGAGATCGCCAGGTGCATCTCGTCGATCAGCCCTGCCTGCAGATATTGGCGGATGACCGAAGCACCGCCGCCAATACGGATGCCTTTGTCGCCGGCCGCTTCACGCGCCCGCTCAAGCGCGGCTTCGATCCCATCGGTGACGAAATGGAAGGTCGTTCCGCCCTGCATCACGATGGGTTCGCGTGGATGGCTGGTAAGGACGAACACCGGCACATGATAAGGCGGATTGTCGCCCCACCAGCCCTTCCATGAATCGTCGGGCCAGTCGCCGCGCACTGGGCCAAACATGTTGCGGCCCATGATCCAGGCGCCAAGATTCTCAAAGCTTTGCACGACGAAATCATCGTCGACCCCGGTCGTTCCGTCATCCTCGCCCTGCAGCGCCTTGAACGTGCGGGTCGGAAGGATCCACCGGTGCAGGGACTCGCCGTCCCGGCCCAATGGCTCCTGCAAACTCTGACCCACACCCGCTCCATACCCGTCGAGCGAGATACTGAACGCGGCTACCCGAACCTTGGACATCGATTCCTCCCATTGCTTGCAAATTGCAACCAGTTGCGCTGGACTAATCAAACTGATTTCATATTGCAAGCAGTTTTGTTCGAGCCTAGATAAGTTTCATGACCAACGAACGTTCCGGATGCCCGATCAATCTGACACTCGAGACGCTCGGCGACCGCTGGAGTCTGATCGTCATTCGCGACATGATGTTCGGCAACCGCCGTCATTTCCGCGAGCTGCTCAATCAATCGGACGAAGGCATCGCGTCGAACATCCTGGCCGATCGATTGAAGCGGCTGGTCGCCGCCGGGCTACTTACGAAGGCCGAGGATCCGACGCACAAGCAGAAAGCCGTCTACAGCCTGACCGACAAAGCGATCGAGCTTGTACCGCTGCTGGTCCATATGGGCGCCTGGGGCCGACGACATCTGCCGGTGACACGCGAAATGTCGGTCCGCCAGGAACTGCTGGAAAAAGGCGGACCGGAGCTTTGGAACGATTTCATGGACGAACTCCGCACCCTCCACCTCGGCACACCGCCTGTTCGGGGCGGCAAGAGCGTGCTTGAACGTCTCACCGAAGCGTATCGCCTCGCATTGGGTGGCTGATATAGGTTTGCCGGCAAGTCCAACGGCAGAGAGAGGTGACCCGCACATGCACCCGAAGACGCTCTGGCTATTAATCGCCCTGTTCCCGGTCACCGGATGCGGTGCGCCAACTGGCCCGACAGATCAACCGGACGCTGGGCGCACCAAGATACAGAACGGCTCAATGCCCGCTTCATCGGAGCAGCCGTCCCCCGCGCTTCCTGCAAAAGACCTGGCGAGCGCAACGCCCGCCGCGCCGCTCTCCTGCTCGGCTGAAATCGGCGCTCCGGCCGCCGCGCAACGGGTGGCGGTCTGCCGTAACCTGTCACCCGCGACCCACCCGCCCTGCAACGCCGCCAACAGTTGCGCGCTGATCGAGAATGAGATCGCGCGCAGTTGCGCACTGTTCGAAGACGACGATCTTCCAGCAGAGGGATGCGATCCAGCGCCGAAGAGCGCGGAAGCCGCGGCTGCAGTCGTGCGGCGCTATTATTCGGCCATCAACGCGCACGATTACACCACGGCCTGGAGTCAGTGGGGCGACGAGGGACGGCCGGGCCAGACATTCGCTGCGTTCGAAGCCGGCTTCGCGCAGACCCGCTCAACCAACGTGGCGATCGGCACGCTCGAACCAGGCGAAGGTGCCGCCGGATCGATTTACCAGCCGATACCCGTTACCGTTGACGCCATGCTCAATGACGGGACGCGCCAGCGTTTTCGCGGCAGCTATGTCGTGCGCCGCGTCAACGACGTGGACGGCGCAAGCCCGGCACAACTGCGATGGCACATCGACTCGGCTCAGCTGGAACGCGTGCCCCAACAGTGAGACGGGGCGGCGCCACTGACCTGCCCCGCCCCTTCACCTCAGCGTGCCTGCGCCCATGCCACTGCATCCGCGCCGGCCGGAATATGCGCGGGCGAAGCCTCGTCAGTGACGGCCTGCCAAACGGCCTCGGCAACGTCGTTCGACGATGTCACAGGCCCGGAATCCTGCTCCCAGCCCGCGAAGACGTTCTGAACCATCTCGGTATAAGGTTCCGGAAAGCCGGCGGTCATCCGCGACCGCGCATTGTCGCCAAAACTGGTGTCGGGCGCACGTCCGGGCAGGACGACGCGAACACGTATCCCGAACGGCTCCAGCTCGAGCGCGACGCTGTCGGTGAAGGCGTTCACGGCCGCTTTGCTGGCGGCGTATACCGAAAGCAGCGGAAGCGATTTGAGCGTGACGGACGAACTCACGTTGACGATCACGCCTGCCCGGCGCTCCCGGAACTGCGGCAGCACGGCCTGAGTCATGGCGATGGTGCCGAGCGTGTTCGTCTCGAAAATATCGCGCGCGGTATCCATGGGCGTGCCCTCGACCGCGTTCAGAAAGCCGATGCCGGCGTTGTTGACGAGCACATCGATTGGGCCCGCTTCCTCGATGGCTTTCGCAATGCTGACGGGATCGGTCACGTCGAGCGCTATGATGCGCACTTTCCCGGACCGGGGCAACGCGCCCTCCCGAGGTGAGCGCATCGTGGCGATGACATCCCATCCGCGATCCGCGAAATAGCGTGCGGTTTCCAGGCCGAAGCCCGACGAGCATCCGGTGATGAGTACGGTCGACATGTGATCTCCTGTCCTTGACGCAAAGGAGATAGTTTTTTCGCCGCGACCTTCTACAATCAGAAGTCCACAAATCATTAGCAAGCGTCCGGAAATGACCGATCCACTCGCCCAGGTCGTCAGCCTGCTGCAACCCGACCTGTCCTATGCCAAGTTCATCGAAGGCGCGGGCGCATGGCGCGTCCGCCGATCGGAGCAGGGGCGCCCCTTCTTCTGCGCCCTCCTCGAAGGCACGGTCTGCCTTGAGGTACACGGCCGCGAGCCGCTCATCGTGCAGAAGGGCGACTTCGTCCTGATCCCTGCGGCCTATGACTTCAGTTCGTCGAGCACCACCGCGGAGCTGGCCGTCGGCGTCGACAGCATTCCAGTCGAAATTGGGTCCAACGTCTTCCGCCTTGGCGATCCCCACGTGGACCCTGAGGTCCGCATGCTTATCGGCTATTGCGCTTTCGGCTCGAGCGATGCGGCGCTGCTGGTGACGCTGCTTCCCGCGTTGCTCCATGCGCGCGGGGAGGAAAGGCTGACCACGCTCGTCCAGCTTGCCGCACAGGAATCGCGTGGCGATCGACCGGCCCGTGACGCCATTCTGCCACGACTGATGGAGGTGTTGTTCATCGAGGCCCTTCGCTCATCCGGGCCGCACTGCCCATGCGGCATCCTTCGCGGCCTGGGCGACGATCGGGTGGCCGCTGCAATCAGAAATATCCACGAACAGCCCACGGTTTCCTGGACGGTGGCGAATCTTGCCAGAGTGGCGGGCATGTCACGTTCAGCGTTCTTCGATCGCTTCCGCCGGACGGTCGGCATGGCCCCGATGGAATATCTGCTGCATTGGCGAATGGTGCTCGCAAAGGACCTGCTCCGCCTGCGCAAAACCTCGGTCGCCGAGATCGCCCACCGCGTCGGATATGGTTCGGCCAGCACCTTCAGCGTCGCTTTCGCACGCCATGTCGGCATGCCGCCAAGCATCTATGCTCGTCAGCGACTGGCAGGTTGAGGCTGCGCTGCCGCCTGACCAGATTGAGCAATTCCGCTTCAGCCGGGAATAAATCGGCGTCAGAAGCGTATTGGGTGGGATGATGACCTCCTCCATTTATATCCCAAACTTGCCGTCCATGGCTCGTTATGTGGCGAGCATCATCACCTGCGACACTTGAATAAGAGACGAAATCAGAACTAATCTGCTCATTAACGGCAGTATTTTTATAAAATATCGAAGAAAAATTACGATTAAATTCTTCTCGTAGGTCAATTACGGGAGTAATTCTTTTTGTATAATGAAGATGATATACGGATTTTTAGAATATTATTTTGATTGTCTCAAATTTGTAACGCTATTGTCCATTATCTGAAAAAATGAAGTGGCAACGCCCCGCCGTCCATAATCAATCAGGGGGCGTAAATGACCATTCTTCCCAGGCGCCGTGCGCGCATCCTCGTCGCTGGACTGCTTGCCGCCACATCGACCAGCGCAATTGCCGGCGATGTCACGGGCGTCGTCCTCGATGCCAGCAATACCCGTGCTCTTGAGGGTGCCGAAGTCTCGATCGTCGAACTCGGCCGCTCGACGGAAGCGCGCGGCGACGGCAGCTATCGCTTTACCGGCGTGCCGGCCGGGACCTACACGCTGCGCGCGCATTATAGCGGCGTTCCGGACGTAACAGAGTCCATCTCCGTAGCGGAGACCGGCGAGATTCAGAAAACCCTTCTGCTCGGCGACGACAGTTCGATCCTTGTGGTGGGTCAGCAGGCCAACCTGTCCAGTTCGTTGTCACGACAGCGGGCGGCAGATGGCGTCGAAAATGTCCTGACCCGTGACGCGATCGGCCAGTTCCCCGATCAGAATGTGGCCGAAGCGGTGCGCCGCGCGCCCGGCGTCAATGTACTCAACGATCAGGGCGAAGGTCGCTTTATCGCGGTTCGCGGTCTCGATCCGAACCTGAACGCCGCCTCGCTCAATGGCGTCCGCGTACCCTCTCCGGAAGCCGACGTACGTTCCGTCGCGCTCGATGTCATTCCGTCCGAGCTGATCGAATCCATCGAGATCAAGAAGACCCTGACGCCTGATATGGATGCCGACACGATCGGCGCGTCGATCGAGATCAACACCACCAGCGCCTTCGATCGTAAGAAAGACCTGCTCGCTGTGTCTCTGGAAGGATCATATAATGATCTGAACGAGACGCTGAGCCCCAAGGGCAGCGTCGACTTCTCGACCAAGCTTTCGGACAATTTCGGTATTGCGGGCGGCGTCAGCTACTATCGCCGCCGTTTCTCGACCGACAACGTCGAAATGGATGATTGGGGTGAGACCGACGACGGTATCGGATTCGCGCAGACATTGGAGTATCGCGACTATGACGTGCGCCGCACCCGCGCGGGCGCTTCGCTGTCGCTCGACTGGCGCCCGTCTCCTTCGACAAAGCTTTACGCACGCGGCCTCTACAGCCGCTTCTCCGACCAGGAAGATCGGCGCCGCTTGATCTTCGAAATGGACGGCGAGCCTGTCAGCGGCGACGCGAACACCGCCGCTTTCGTTTCCAGCGATGAAGACGACGGCCGCATCCGCGTCGAACGCGACCTGAAGGACCGTTTCGAGGTCCAGAAGATCCAGTCCTATCAGCTGGGCGGTGAAACGGTTTCAGGTCCCTGGACCTTCACCTATTCGGGCGCCTATTCGCGATCTTCCGAGCTTGAGAACGGCTCGATCGATCCGATCGCGTTCCGCCGCGACTTCGAAGAGCCTGGCGAACTTGGCGTCACGTTCGACTATTCCGACTATCGCAAGCCTGCCTACACGATCACGCAGGGCAATGAAGCATTCCTCGATCCGACCGAATATGCTTTCGAATCGATCGAACGCACGACCCTCAGCAACTCCACCGACCGCGAATGGAATTTCCGCGCCGACATCAAGCGCAGCTTCCCGCTCGCCGTCGGGACATTCGATGTTCAGTTCGGCGGCAAGGCCCGTCTGCGCCGCAAGGTCTATGACCTGCAGCTCGACGTTTTCGATGGTTATGAGGACGATTTCACGCTTGCGGACGTGATGGGCAAGGCAAGCTACGGCCTTGCCGACATCGATCCAGTCGTTGCACGTCGCGGTGAACGCGGTTTCCTCGACGCGAATACGGCCGGGTTCGAGCGAAACGCCCTTGATTCCGCCTTTGAGTCCGCCGTGGCCGATTATCGCGTCGATGAAGATATCTACGCCAGTTACCTGCTCGGCCGTTATGAAGCCGGCCCGCTGCGCATGATCGGCGGTGTCCGCATGGAGCACACCAAGAACGACATCCGCGCCAATCTGGTCGAGCTGGTGGAAGAAGGTGGCATCCGCGACGGTGAGACGCTGGACGAAGACACGCTGTTCATCACGCCGAACCGCTTCGAACGCAGCTACACCGATTGGTTGCCAAGCCTTGCCGTTCGTTACGAGGCGACACCCAGGCTGCTCCTGCGCCTCGGCGGGTTCAAGAGCGTGGTTCGGCCAGGCATCGGCCAGCTCGCGCCGCGCTTCATGGTTGAAGAAAATGACGAAGGCGATCGTGAAGGCGAATTCGGCAATCCGGAACTTCGCCCCTATCATGCCTGGAACCTGGATGTCGGCGCCGAGTGGTATTTCGCCAGCGCGGCGATGCTGCAGGCAGGCTTCTTCTACAAGGATGTGAAGGACTTCATCGTCGAACGCGAATATGATGCGGACGATGCGCCCTATAATGGCGTCTACAACGGCGTACCGTTCGACGAGGCCGTTATTCCCATCAATGGCGACAAGGCGAAGATCAAAGGCTTCGAGGTCGGTTATTCGCAGGCGTTCCGCATGCTGCCGGCTCCCTTCGACGGCCTGCTCTTGAACCTGAACTACACCTACACCGACGCCGAAGGACATCTGGACGACCGCGTCATTTCAATGCCTGCATCGTCGAAGCATACGTTCAACGCTGTGCTGGGTTATGAAAAGGGCCCGATCAGCCTTCGCGTCGCCGGAAGCTATCGGGACAAATATCTCGACGAGATCGGCGACGATTCCTTCGATGACCGCATGGTGCGCGATCTCTTCCAACTCGACATGAGCGCCAAATATCGGGTGTGGAAGAATGTTCAGATCTTCGCCGAGTTGGTCAACGTGACCGATGCGCCCTACATCGCATACCAGCGCGGCCCGGGCAGCCGCCGGCTTCTCCAGTATGAAGAATATAGCTGGACAGGCAAGTTCGGCATCCGCGCTAATTTCTGAGCGGATGGCGATCATGAGAAGCCCTGCGTTCAGCATTGCTTTCGGCATGATGGTCCTGACTGGCGCGGCATTGCCCGCGCCAGCCATCGCCCAGACTGCGGTGCCACGGTCCACGGGGTTTCCCTATGCCGCGCGCAATCTGCCTGACCGGATCGTGTTGACGGCAGGTGCCGATCCGTCGCGCGAAATGGCTGTGGCCTTCCGCACGAATACGGATCAACAAACGGCCCAGGCACAGATCGCGATCGCCGTCGATGGCCCAACCCTGGAGGAAAAGGCGCAGCTCGTCGCAGGCAACTCGCATTCGATAGACAGCGCGAATGGCACCGCACTCTATCATCAAGTTCGCTTCACCGGGCTGCAGCCAGACACCGTCTACGCCTATCGGTTGAAGGGCAGTGCCGGCTGGGGAGAATGGCTGCAGTTCCGCACTGCTGCGGACAGGGTCAAACCATTCCGCTTTCTGTATTTGGGCGACACCCAGAATGGCATTCTCACTTATGCCTCGCGGGTGATCCGCCAGGCCTTCCACGCCAATGGCGGGATTGAGCTCGTCGTGCATGCCGGTGATCTCGCCGCGCAGCGAGACGATCTGGACCATGACGATGAATGGGGCGAATGGACGCAGGCCGGCGGCTTCAATTACGCCATGGTTCCCCAACTCCCGGCAACGGGAAATCACGAATATATCGAGCATGAGCAGCCGGACGGCTCCGAGACGCATGAGCTTGGGCCCTATTGGCCCCTGCAGTTCGCGCTGCCGGGCAATGGCGTCGAACCGGTCAAGGCGACGACCTATTTCGTCGACTATCAGGGCGTTCGTTTCATCATCCTTGATGGCACTGCCGCTCTCGAAATGGGCGCGCTCGACCCCCAGACCCGCTGGCTCGACCAGACACTGGCTGCAAGCACGGCGAAATGGAACGTCGTGCTGTTCCACCAACCAATCTTCACCTGCGCCCGACCGCAGGACACGGCGTTGTTAAAGGCCGCCTGGAAGCCGGTGTTCGAGAAGCGCAAGGTCGATCTTGTTTTGCAGGGTCATGATCATTGCTACAGCCGGTTGACCGCGGAGGCAGGAAAGGAGGCCGGCGAAACAGCCCGCCGCAATGGCGCGGCCCAAGGACCGGTTTATCTGGTGTCGGTCACCGGCTCCAAGATGTATGCCTTGAACGATCGGGCCGATCGGCAACCCGACAAGGTAGCGGAAGCGACGGAGCTTTATCAGATCGTCGATGTTGAGGACGCACGGCTGCGGTTCCGAACCTACACCGCCAGCGGCAAGCTCTATGACGGCTTCGATCTGGAACGCGGGTCTGACGGCCGGAATCGTTTGCAGGAACTGGATGAGTCAATGCTGGCGGCCCGCAAATGTGTTGGCACGGTTGGACCCGATGGTGGAGCCTGCGTCAGTCGGGGGAAGTGACGATTTGTCGCGACGTAACCGGCGCCTCTGGCTATTTCCGCAAGATCTTCTCCATCGCCTTCCCCTTGGCGAGTTCGTCGATCAATTTGTCCAGGTAGCGGATTTCCTTCATCAGGGGTTCTTCAATGTCTTCCACGCGGATGCCGCAGATCACGCCTGTGATCTGTGAGCGGGAGGGATTCATCCGCGGCGCCTGCGCAAAGAAATCTTCGAAACTGGTATTCTTCGCCAGAAGCTCGTCGAGCATCTGCTGGCTGTATCCTGTGAGCCAGCAAAAGATTTCGTCGACCTCCGCTTTCGTTCGCCCTTTTTTCTCCACCTTGGCGATGTAGTGGGGATATACGCTCGCGACGCTGATTGAATAAATGCGATGCTTCGTCATGCGTTTTCCTGCGAGTTCGAGGGACCGTCCGGTCCAATATAACTGACATCAGGCGATAACCGTTAGCAGCCAGGGCGAGCGAATTTCGCCATTCGAAACTGATACTTAATCCATACCAAAACGGCCAATAGGACAACCACTCATCTCCGGCCCGTTCCCGGTTGACGATATGTAATATCATACCCTAAAGAACCTCACACAAAGTGGGAGCTTTAAGGTCATGAGTTTATCCAATTTTCGCCAAGGCGCCGTCGCGCTTCTGGCAACCTCTGCCGTGGTCGGTTTGCCCATGCCCGCATGGAGCCAGGAAACGGAGAGAGAGGAACGGACGCGGGGCGGGCGATCCAGCGATATCGTCGTCACCGGCCGTTCGCTCGATACCGAGGAGGCCGCGCCGCTACCGGTTCAGGTGCTTTCCGGCGACGAACTTGCTCATCGCCGCCAGGGCGGCCTTGGCGAGACGCTTGCCGGATTGCCGGGCGTTCACCTCGACAGTTTCGGCGGCGGCGCCTCCCGTCCCGTTATTCGCGGGCAGACCGTACCGCGCATCGAAGTGCTGACGGACGGGGCCAATCTGTTCGACGCATCCTCGGTGTCGCCAGACCATGCCATCGTCACCGATCCGCTGCTACTCGACGCGATCGAGATCCAGCGCGGACCGGCTGCCGTCCGTTATGGCGGCAATGCCCTCAACGGCGCGATCAACCTGATCGACAGCAAGGTACCCAAGGCGCTGCCGGAGAGTAATCTGACCGGCGCGACGGAAATTCGTTACGGAACCGGCGATGAGGAAAAAACCGCCGTCGGCCGGATCACGGCCGGCATCGGATCCTTCGCGCTGCATGCGGAAGGATCGCGGCACGTCAGCGAGGATTATGACGTTCCCGACGCCTATGGCAGCGACAAGCTGCGAGACTCCTTCGCAAAGGGTTCAAGCTACAGCTTCGGCGCTTCATGGATCACGTCGAAGGGTTATCTCGGCGCGGCCTACACGCGGCAGGACAGCGAATATGGTTTGCCGGGCCACAGCCATGCGAACGCCCCCTGCCACACCCACGGCACCGATCTGCATTGCGAGGTGCATGGCGGCTATACTGATCCTTTCGCCGGCTCCGATGACTCGCACACGGCCTATATCGATCTTCGCAGCGAGCGCGTCGATGTCCGCGCGGACTATGAAAAGTTGCTCCCCGGCCTCGATCATACCCGCCTGCGGCTATCCTACACCGACTATTTGCATGACGAGATCGACGGTCCGTTCCTGTTCTCCCGCTATGCCAACGAAGTGTATGACGGGCGGCTGGAACTGACCCATCTGCCGTTGCTGGGATTCACCGGCACCTTGGGCATGCAATATACCAACGGGACGTTCAGCGGCCTGAACTTCAATACCGCGCATCGGAACGACGATGTGTATGAATTCGAAACCGAAAATTTCGGCCTGTTCCTGACCGAGCGGCGCTCCTTCGGCCAGGTCGACGTGGAACTGGCGGCCCGGCAGGACTGGCGCACGATGAACGCCGCCAAGAAGCATTGGACCGAATATTACATATTCCCCCCCGGCTACCAGCTGACCCCGGAATTGGAGGAATTATACGCCGGGTTTTACGATGAGTATTTCGCCGAAAATTATCCCTCCTCGAAGCATAACCCGTTCTCGGCCTCGATCGGCGCGACCTGGAATATTGGCGAGGGATATTCCGCAGGGCTGACGCTGGCGCGCTCTCAACGGGCACCAAGCGTGCGGGAACTCTATGCCAGGGGCAACAATCTGGCGACCAACAGCTATGAGGTCGGTCTCGCAAGAACGGCCACCGTGTCGGATACATTCCCCATTCCCTCGACAGATGTCGAAGAGACCACCAAATCAGTCGACCTGACGTTCAGGAAGACAGGCGGCCGGACCGAATTTGAAGTCGGTCTCTTCTATCAGGACGTGGACGATTACATCTTCGCGCGCCTGATCGAGGAAGAACGGGAACTGGGTCACCGTTTCCTACTCTACACGGCGGCAGATGCCCGCTTCTTCGGGATTGATGGGCAGATCAGCCACCGGTTCACGCCGAACTCGCGGATCACCATTTTCGGCGATTACGTCGATGCCGATCTCAAAGGCGAGAATGACAATCTGCCGCGCATCCCGCCGGGGCGGCTGGGTGCGCGCTATGATCTGACTGCGGGGCCGGTGTCGGCAGATGTGGAATATTACCACACATTCGCGCAGGGCCGCTTTGCCTCCTACGAAACGCGTACCTCGGGCTATGACATGGTGAACGCCACGCTCTCCTATCGGTTCGAGCTGGGCGGGGCGAGGGGCGTGGAACTTTATCTGCGCGGGACCAATCTGACCAACGAGCTGGCCTATGTTCACACCTCGTTCGTGAAGAACCAGTCGCCACTGCGCGGACGCAGCGTGGCGATCGGCATGCGCCACTCATTCTGATCACGATTGAAGCGGCCGGCACTGAGCCGGCCGCTCTCAAGCCGGTCGATATCGGCCACCGAGGTCAATTCTCCTTGCTGAAGGGAATTTTGGTATCCCCGATCGCAATATGACCAGTGACGGCGTCCGGTTCGAACAGGAACGCCACGTCCTGGCTGAGCGTGAAGAATTCGCCTGACGGGTCGGCATGGAGCGTCTCGGGCGTTTCACCGGGCGAACTGATGACCAGATGGTCTCCCGATCTCGTGATCGTAAAACTGTTGGTTTCCCGATAATGATATGTCCCCGGCAGACGGCCGAGAAGCGTCGGGGAAACGGCCGTCGCGTTTCTGATACGTGGCCCGAAATCAGGCCAGCCATAGGCACTTGCAACGCCGCGGATCACGTCGCGTGCCAAGGTCGCACCCTGCGCACCGTTCGTCATCACCACCGCTCCCTCGCCCTTCAAGGGATAGAAAACGAGGAATGCGGCAAACCCCTCGGTATCACCACCTTTGGAAATCCAGCGGGCTTCGCCCGTACCGCCGGTGTCGAAGCCCACGCTATGGCCGAGCTTGATCGGAGTAAGCACGGTATCGGGTCGCTTTGCGAGCGAGAGCATCGCGCGCGCCAGATCCGATGCCGTCGTCCAAAGACCCGCTGCCGCCATTTCGGGATAGACATGATAGCCGCCGGGAACTGTGACACCCTCACCATTATGCCCAAGCGCGTGATCACATGTCGGCTGCTGGTCAAAACTGCTCTCATGCATTCCCGCGGGAGCCAGGATTGTGTCTTTCCCCACCGCGGCGAACGGCCGTCCCGTGACATCTTGGATGAGCTGCTGGGCAACCACATAGCCGCCGCCCGAATAATTCCAGGCAGCGCCGGGCTGATGAACGATCCGGATGGGCGGCGTATTGGCCGGCGCCCGGCCGTCCAGAATTTCGAGAACGCTGGGGACCGCCATACCCTTCGCATACCCCGGGAAACCATGCACGTTGAGTCCGGCTGTGTGGGACAACAACCCCCGCAACGTCACCGATTCCGCTTTGCCCGCTTCGCTATCGGGCAGCTTCCAGCTTTTCAGGTAATCATTGACCGGGCGGTCGAGCGACACCTTGCCCTCCGCAACCAGTCGTAAGGCGCCAAGTGCCGTAACGGATTTGCTGATCGACCCCGCCTGAAAGCAGGTATGCGCCGTTACCGGACCGCCATTGCCGGCCGTCTTTCCGTAACCCTTCGCCCATGCGATCCGCCCGCCCTGGATTACCGCGATGCTGACCCCGGGAACGTGCATTTCACGCATCTTGTCGGTGAGCCTGGCCTTGGGCGAAGGCTGTCCCACGATCTCCACAGCCGTTCCGAGCTTTGTTTCGACGTCCTCAATTCGTCGATCCGTCTGAGCCTCCAAAGGCACCGCGATCATTGAAGCGACAAGGGCCAGGGCAGCGCTGCGTTTCATTTGGAGACCTCATCGGTAACGGCCGCGCCTGTATAAGCGCAAGGTCGCCAAATCTCCCAGGGGTCAAATCAGGTGGGGTGCCCTACTTCCGGCGGAAGCCGCTGTCGGTCAGCGCAACCTGCGTGGGATCCACCGTGAAGACCGACTTGCCCCCTGCGCGTGCCAACGCGGCATAGCGCGCGGCGGCCGTATTGTCCCCGGCGTTGACCGCTGTCTCGAACACGCCGGACATGATCGCGCCCTGGACCATCAGCATCTCGCCGAACTCCTGGCGTAACGCGTCGGTGTTCACCTGATCGGCAACGCCGGCGAAGCTCGCGATCGCTTGCCGGCGCACGCCCGCGACCTGTGCGGGAGTGAACATGGCACGATGGTTGTTGGCCACGCCCCATTGAGACAGCAAGTAGAAGGTAAGCCCGTCGATCGCATCGTTCGCACGCAGGCCAAGCCCCGGCGCGATCTTCTCATATTGGCGCACGGCCTCGCCCGACAGCACCAGTTGCCGCATTTGAGCTTCCTGCGCGGCACCGCTTTCGGCCGCCTTTTTGCTCATGATGTCCGCCAGCTTGCGACGCACGGCAGGGTCTGGACGGTAACCACCGCTGATCGCGGCAGCTCTCGGCGCCGGTGCCGTCACCGGCCTCGCTGCCCGCGATGTCGTGCTGACGGACTTCCCTTGCTTACGTGCCTGCTCCTTGGCGGCGCGCTCGACCATGGTGTTGTTGAGCGTCGTGAGCGCCGTGTTCAGCATGGCTTGAGAATGCATCGATGCATCGATGACCGGCCCATCCCAGAACTGCGCCTGGGCCGGGCTGATGGACGTAGCGATGATAGGGATCAGAACTCGTTTCAGCATGGAATTCCAACTGGGCCTCCGCCTCCCCAATCTAAACCCGACAGGTGACAAAACTATGCAGATGCGCAGCCCAACCCGGTTCAACTGGTCCGGAGTTCGGGGGCCTCTGGCGCATTTCCAGACCATCGTCACCAGCGTGTCACCCGCCTTCCCAAGAAAAGGACCATGCGTATGACGTTGATTTTGGTGCTGACGCTCTGCGCATGTGATCGGAGCGCGACAGCCGCCGATACGAGCATCGCGGCGAACCCAACGCCCGTCGAAGCACCCGCCCCCTCCCCGCCGCGCCCACCCGTCGAGACGCCGACGCTCCGGCTTCTGGAGATTGTCGGCGATATACGCCTAAACGCCGCCGACCGCACCAGATTGGCGGATGCCGAAGGCCGCGAGCGCGTCAAAGATGGCACAGCCCATGCGAAGGACGAGGCTGCGACGAATGCGTTGCTCGACAAATATGCCCAGGCAAACCCGATACGCCGGGCGGAAATGCGCCACCAGCTTCGGGCGCAACTGCACTACAACCGGGCGAAACTCAGCGACCCTTTGCCGATCGAGCTGCTCGATCGGCATGACCCCGTGCTCGTCGAGGACAAGGCCCGACATGAGCTGGTCACATTCGCCGACATGCGGGCGCTTGATGCCTCCAACCGCTTCATCGCCCGCATCGCCGGCACCAAGGCACCGGACATGACGGAGGAGCCCGGCGAACGAGCCGAACTTCAACGGCGCTACATGGCCGATGCCTCATTGCGCACCGTGCTCACCCATGCCGGCCCGCGCCACGCCATCATGGTCGCCGCGATCGAGGGTCTGCCGGCGAACAAACGGGCCGAGATCGATCGCATCATCCGTGAACAGGTGCGCTCGCCCGAAGACGCGGCCGATGCTGCCCGCGGCGCGGAGCAGGCCGTCATTCTCGCCCAACAGCGCAAGGCAGAGCAGGCCCACAACCAAACCGCGCTCGCCGATTTCAAGCGCTGGATACAACAACGCAACGCTGTCACACTTGAGGCGGCGCGACTGGACGGGATGGTTCGGGTTCTCGATACCGAGAATGTCTACTTCCCTCGCTGACCCCTACCGACAGCAAGCCGCGCCAGATGTGATGAACGATCAATTGTTATAGATGCGATTGACTCGCATTAACAATCTCCCTAGGCCGCGACGGCGAAATGGGGGAATGAATGCGTCTTACTTGGCTTTGCTTGTCGTCGGCTCTCGTCACGGGGCTATGGTCTTCTTCAACGATGGCCCAGGAGCGGGCCGAGCCGATGGGCGAGGAAATCATCGTCACCGGTGAAAAGACGGATCGTACCCTCCAGGAAACAACGACATCGGTCAGCGTCACCACAAATCGCCGGATCGCGCAGGAAAATGTTCTGACGATCCAGGACGTTTACAATCGCACCGCCAATGTCTCGGAGACCTTTGGGGCCTCCGGCTTCTCCATCCGGGGCATCGACCAGCGAGGTGTTTCAAGCGGCGGTGACGCGGCGACCGCGACAGTGTTCATCGATGGCGCGCCGGTGTCGCAGGATGTTCTGTCCAACGGACCCACCGACATGTGGGATGTGGCACAGGTCGAGATTTTCCGTGGCCCGCAATCGACCATCCAGGGCCTCAATGCGCTGGCAGGTGCTGTGCATATCCGCACGCAGGATCCGACCTTCGACTGGAACCTAAAGGGCCGCGCGCTGATTTCCTCGTTCGACACCACGCAATTCGCTGTGGCGGGCGGCGGGCCGCTGGTGCCCGGTGAACTGGCGTTCCGTGTCTCCGCGGAAAAGCGTGATTCCGACGGCTATATCCGCAACATCACGCGCGACGCGCCGGAAAGCGGGGTCGATTCCACTTCGATCCGGGGCAAGCTGCTGTGGACGCCCTCCGCCTTGCCCGATTTCGAGGCGCGGCTGGGCTATCACCATTTCGAGACGAAAGGTGGCTACCTCTTCACCTATGTCGACCGATCAGTGGGGGATTATTTCGACAACCGCACCAATCCTTCGGATTATCCCAACAGCAGCGATGTCGATAATGATCAGGTGACGCTGGATATGCACTATGATCTGGGCGGCGGCCTGTCGCTGAGCGCGCTCAGCACCTATACGGACACCAATTTCATCCGCAAATATGACGGTGATTATTCGGCCGCCAGCATCGCCTATAGCGACATCGCAGGCGGTTCTGAAATTTTCACGCAGGAGCTGCGCCTCAATTATGAGAGCGACCGGCTGAGCGGTCTGGCTGGACTGTTCTACTATAATCGCGACCAGTATCGGCGCTCACATCAGGTTACGCTGGTGCCGACCCCTGGCCCGACCATTGCTCAGCTATTGCAGCAGCGCGTCGGCCTCAAAGCAGAAACCGCGAACCTCGCGGCGAACTTATACACTGCGGCACTGCCCAATATCCCGGTCGATTATACGTCCGACTTCCCGACCAAAGTCGAAACCATGGCGATCTTCGCCGACGGACGTTACCGCTTGACTGACCGGCTCTCACTACTCGGCGGCTTTCGTTACGACCGCGAACGCAACAAGATCGGCGGCGAAGCGCTCGCCACCTTCGTCGGCACTTTGCCCAATCCGGCCGCTTTTGACCCACAGGTAGCGGCTGTCGTCCCCTTGATAAACGCCGCTGTCCTCGGCCTGGTCGATGACGCGAACGGCTCAGCGCCGGTCGGTGCGCGGACCTTCAACGCCTTCCTGCCCAAGGGCGGCGTGGAGATGGCGTGGACGCCGGATATCGCCACCGCCTTCGTCGTGCAGCGCGGCTATCGTTCGGGCGGCAGCGGGTTCAACACGGCGCGCTCTCAGCTTTTCGCTTATGATCCCGAATTCACCTGGAACTACGAGCTGTCGCTGCGTTCGTCCTGGCTGGACGGCCAGCTGACAGCCAACGCCAACGCCTTCTACATCGATTGGAAGGATCAGCAGACGACTGCCAATTTCGGCAACGGCACCTACGACACCCATACAGTCAATGCCGGAAAATCGCATCTCTACGGCTTCGAGCTGGAACTGGCGCATCGCGTGTCGCCCGCATTCGACTGGTATGCCAGCCTCGGCCATACGCGTACGAAGTTCGACGAATTTGTCACCGATGTCGGCTCGATCACGGATCTATCCGGCCTCGAATTCCCTTATGCGCCCAAATGGACGCTGGCGGGCGGAGCCAACGTGCGTTTCGGCGGCGGCTTCAACGCCAATGTCAACGCAAGCTATCGCAGCGCCGTCTATAGCGATGTTTCGACACCGCAATCGGATAGCCGCGTCGGTGCGCGCACGCTGGTCAATGCCCGTATCGGCTACGAGACCGACCACTGGAGCCTGTCGCTTTTCGCCAACAATCTGTTGGACGAAAAATATGATCAATATGTCAATGGCGTCACCAACTTCGCCATCATTGGCGTGCCACCCAGCGTCGGCGTGATCCTGGAGGCCGGCTTTTGAGCGACGCCGCGCTTCTCGCTGCAATAGTGGTCATCCTCGGCGGTTCAGCCGCCGGGGCATGGATGCTGCGTCAGGCGTGGAGCCTGAAAGCCGGCAAGGCGCCCTGGCGATGGGGCGGCTTTGCGCTGCTGGCGGTGAGTGTCACCTGGCCCGCGTGGCTGCTGGGGCAGGCGCGCGGCCCCTTCATCGCGCTGAGCTTGCTGTCGGTCGCCGCATTGGGGGTCGTCGCCAGCGGTTACACGCGGCGTGAGGCAAAGACCCGTCGCGCGGGGCGGGAGTCACTCGCCCCCGAACCGGCCGAGCGCCCCTCGACGACATGGCGAGGTGTGCTGCGCTGGCTGCTCGCCGGACCGATCGGCATGATAGCAGCGATGGCGATCGGCATTTGCTATGCCGTCTGGGCGCCCGGTGCGGCCCAGACCCGGTTGGTGATCGGTGGGCTGCTCGTGCCCGTCGTCTGGGGTAGCGCGATGGCGTGGACGCTGGCCGACAGCCGCATCATGCGCGCGACGGCAGTGCTGGTCGGGACGGCGATCCTCGGCTTCAGCGCGTCGATCCTGCGTGGCTTTGCATGAGCACGCGACCGCCTCGCACCTGGACGCCGTCGCCCGATTTCGTGCGCGCGGTGCTCAAGGGACACAGCGGCCTGGGGCTCGCTTTTGCCGCCGTCATTTACATCGTCTGCCTCACGGGCACGCTGGCGGTGTTCGTCAATGAATTCCAGCGCTGGGAAAATCCCGGCGCCCCGAAACTGGAGCAGGTGTCGGCCGAGACCGTGCAGCGGGCCTATGTCGCAGCACTTGATCGTGCGGGATCGGGCGTCGAGCACGTGTACATCTACCTGCCAAGCGGTGATCTGCCGATGCTGCGTATCGTCACGGACATCGATGGGCGCCGTCAAGGGTGGTATGCCGAGGCCGATGGCCGGTTGGCAACCGAGGCACGGGAGAGCTGGGCCGAATTTCTGATCCGGCTGCACATCAACCTGCATCTGCCCAGAAGCTGGGGTATCTTCATCGTCGGCCTGACCGGCGTGGCGCTGCTGTCCTCGCTCATATCCGGCATCCTCGCCCATCCACGCATCTTCCGCGATGCCTTCCACCTGCGTCTGGGTGGATCGCGCCGCCTGCAGGAGGCGGATCTGCATAACCGCATCGGCGTGTGGGCCCTTCCCTTTCACATCCTGCTGTCGCTGTCCGGCGCGTTTCTGGGCCTGACGACGATCATCGTGGGCGTACTGGGCCTCGCTGTTTTCCAGGGGGATACGCAGAAGGTCTACGATCTGTTCATACCACCGCATCCGACGGACGACGCCCGCCCCGCCCCGCCGCTCGACCTGCGGCCGATGTTCGAGCAAGTGGCGCGCCGCGCGCCGCAGGGAAGCATCGAATATGTCTTCCTGGAACACCCCACCGAACAGGGCGGTGCCGCCCTCTTCAACGTCGAGGATGGATCGCAGCGGCTGGCCGGTACTGACGCCTATGCGTTCGACCGTTCCGGCAAGCTCTATCACGCCAAGCAGGCCACCTCGAACAACATCGGCGAGCAGATATTGGGCGCGCTGGGACCATTGCACTTCGGCTGGTTCGGCGGCGGCGTGGTGAAAATCGTCTATGGCCTGCTCGGCCTCGGCCTCAGTTATCTGGCGGTAGGCGGTGTGCTCATCTGGCTGGCGCGGCGGCGGGACAAGGGCCGGCCGGCGCCGGGCTGGGAGCGGTTATGGACGGCAACGGTCTGGGGACAGCCCTTCGCCCTCGCCATTGCCGCACTCGGCGCGATCCTGACGCCCTTGCCATCCTCGCTTCCGATTTGGCTATGGGCGGCCGCCAGCCTTGCCATGCTTGCCGTGGCCTTGATCCTGTCACCCGGATCGCTTTCACGCATCGGACGCGGTGGAACGGGGATCACGATGATCGTCCTCGCGCTGATCCACGGTCTTTCTTCCTTCGGAGCCGATCCTATCGCCACCCTGGTGGATATCGTCCTCGCCCTGATTGGCATTGCGCTTGTCGCGACGCTGTTCAGGCGGCGCACTGTGTGAGTCATTAATCCGATTGCCACGACGAACTTCCGCACTTAAGGCTAATGCGAATTGATCGCAGTCATTAGGGGCCTTGGTGTCACGCATCTCAATCCGTGCTTGGTTTCTGGTGCATAAGTGGACGAGCCTTATCTGCACGGTCTTCCTGATGATGCTCTGCATCACCGGGCTGCCGCTGATCTTTCATGACGAGATCGATTCTCTGACCGAGAATGCGCCGCGTCTGGGCCTGCCCGGCGTCGGCTCCTCGGGCGAGGCGCCCGGCTTGCTGCCGCTCGACACTATCCTGGCCCGGGCGCTCGCCGCACGGCCGGGTGAGGTGCCGGTGTTCATGGCCTTCGACAATGATCAGCCGTCGATGACCGTCACCACCGCGCCCGCACCCGACGCGCCCGGCGACACGATGACAATTCAGTTGTGGGACCGCTCCACCGGCCTGCCAGTGGGGCAGGTTGACGAGAGCGGCGTGATGCACTTCCTGCTGCAACTCCACACCGACATGTTCCTGGGGCTGCCGGGCATGCTGTTCCTCGGCGCGATGGGGGTGCTCTTCGTCGTGGCGATCATCTCTGGTGTCGTTCTCTACGCGCCGTTCATGCGCAAGCTGCGCTTTGGCATGCTGCGCACCTCGCGCTCCCAAAGGCTCAAGTGGCTGGACTATCACAACTTGCTCGGCGTGACCGCGCTTGCCTGGACCGTGGTCGTCGGCGCGACCGGTGTGATCAACGCGTTGGCGACGCCGATCATGCAGCTCTGGCAACGCACTGAGCTTGCAGAAATGACACGCGAATATGCCGGCAAAGGAGCTGTGCCGCCGTCTCGCTACGGCTCCATCGACAAGGCGATGGCCGAAGCGCGCAAGGTGCTGCCGGGCAACAATCCGCAGTTCATCGCCTTCCCGGGCGGTGCTTACAGCTCGAAACACCACTATGCGGTATTCTTCCAGGGTGACACGCCGCTGACCGAGCGCATGCTCACACCTGCGCTGATTGACGCGGAAACCGGCACCTTCGTCGCATCGCGGCCGATGCCCTGGTACAACAAGGCCCTGTCGCTGTCGCAGCCGCTACACTTCGGCGACTATGGCGGCCTACCGCTGAAGATTCTGTGGGCCGCGTTGACGCTGTTCACGATCATTGTCCTCGGTTCGGGCATTTACCTCTGGCTCGGCAAACGCCGCACTTCCACCGAGGCGCATGTGCGTGAGGTTGAGACCGGCGGTATCTTGGTGCCGGCCGAATGAGGCGCCAACTTTCCCTGCGCGCGATTTTCTTCGTGCCACTTGTGATCGCCGTGCTGAGTTCGGTCGGTCTGGTCAGCGCGCTTACCGGCGACGGCTGGCGCGATGCCCTTTCCTGGCTCGGCCTCGCAGCACCCGTCCTTGCCGTCATCTGGGCCATGAAGGCCCGCCGGACCTGAACACCCACGCGTGGGAAACCATCATCTCGAGGATCGTAACATGACCAAGTGCAATCGCATTGCTCTGAGCGCTATTTCCGCCGTCACGGCGTTCGTCCCGGCCATGCCGGTTCAGGCGCAGGACGCCGAACCCGGTTCACAGGAAGAAATCATCATCACCGCGCAGCGCCGCAATCAGACCGCGGTGACCCGTGGCGGCAGCGTGGGCGTGCTGGGCGACAAGGCGGCTGAGGATGTACCGTTCTCGGTCAAAAGCTACAACGAGGCGCTGATCCTGAACCAGCAACCGCAGACGTTGGGTCAGGTGTTGGAGAACGACCCGTCCGTGCGCACCACTTACGGCTTCGGCAACGCTGCCGAGGTGTTCATCATCCGCGGCTTCCAACTGGCCGGTGACGATGTCGGCCTCGATGGGCTCTACGGCATCGCTCCGCGTCAGCTGATCGCGCCCGAGCTTTATGATTCCGTACAGGTGATCAACGGTTCCAGCGCCTTCATCAACGGCGCCGCGCCGGGCGGTTCGGGCCTGGGCGGCAGCGTGAACCTGATGCCCAAGCGTGCCACGCGCGACCTCACCCGCATCACCGGCAACTGGCAGTCCGACCAGCATTTTGGCGGCAGCTTCGACATGGGCCGCCGGTTCGGTGCGAACCGCGAGTGGGGCATGCGCATCAATGGCGTTGCGCGCACGGGCGACGTGGCGATCGATGGCGAATTCCGCTCGACTTACACGCTCGGTGGCGCCTTCGATTACGACAGCGGCCCGCTGCGCATGTCGCTCGATCTCGCCTACCAGAGGGTGAAGGTGCGGGGACTGCGCCACAAGGTGACGCTACTGGACAGCGCAATCCCAGAGGTGCCCGGCGCCAGGGCCAACTATTCACAGCCCTGGACCTATTCGACGCTGCGCGACGTCTTCGGCATCGCCAAGATCGAATATGACGTGGCCGAGAACGCCATGTTCTACGCCTCATTCGGCGCGCGTGACGGCATGGAGGATGGCATCTACGGCGGCATCGATGTCACCGATGCCGTCACGGGCGCGGCCACCGGCAACGCGCTCTACGTGCCGCGCACGGACAACAATGAAGCGGCACAAGCCGGTATGCGCGTCAAGCTGAACGGCGGAGGCATCAGTCACGAAATCAACCTCGGCGGCTCGATCAATTGGCAAGTCAACCGCAATGCCTATGATTTCCTCCACGGGCCTTCATTCGCCGGCTATGCCACTAATCTCTACAATGCCGTGGAGGTGCCGATCCCGACATCTTCGTTGGTCGGCGGTATTCTCGACAATCCACAGCCCGTCAGCCGCTACCGCCTGTGGAGCGTCTTCGCTTCGGACACGATCGGCTTGTGGGACGACCGCATCCTCATCACCGGGGGACTGCGCCTCCAGACGATCAACCAGAAATCCTATTCGGGCCTCGGCGGCGCGGCGACCGGCGAGTATGACGGCGATGCGGTGACCCCGGTCGTCGGCGTGGTGATCAAGCCGGTCCGAGGCTTGTCGCTCTTCGTCAACCGCATGGAAGGCTTCGAGGTCACCGGCAACGCCCCGGCCTTCGTCGGCACGGCGCCTGTACTGAACGTCGGGCAAGTCTTCGCACCGGTGCGGACCAAACAATATGAAGTTGGCGGCAAGCTCGCCCTTGGCCGGGTCAACGCGTCGCTCGCGGCGTTCCAGATCGACAGGCCGATCGCCGGCGCGGTCGCCAGCGCAGCAGTGCCCGGCGCGGTGGTCTACGGCATTTTTGGCGAACAGCGAAACAAAGGCATCGAGTTCAGTGTCGATGGCGAAGTCACCGAGGGTTTGCGACTGATCGCTGGCGGATCGGTGCTCGATGCCAAGTACCGGCGCTCACTCACCGGCTTTACCGGCAATAAGTATCCGGGCGTGCCGGATCTCCTGCTCAACGCCAATGTGGAGTGGGATCTGCCGTTCCTCCCCGGTCTGACGCTGACCGGTCGCGCGGTTTACACGAGCGAGCAAGCAGCGAACGACGCCAACACAATCGAGCTGCCGAGTTGGACGCGTTTCGATATGGGCGCACGTTTCGTCACGCTCGTTGCCGACAAGCCGCTGACACTGCGCTTTAACGTCGATAACGTCGCCAACAAGCGCTACTGGGCCTCGTCATACCAGGTGTTCAACCCCGACCTCCTCCAAGGCGCACCGCGCACGTTCAAGGCGTCGGCTTCGATTGAGTTCTGAAGCGACCGCCATTGTATAGCGGAACATTCCTTATCGAAGGAAACGACACCTCAACGCTCTCTAGAACAGATTTCGTCAAAGCCTCGGGCCAGCTCGGCGAGACTGACCGCACCTAGGCGCGCGACCAACGCTGCCTCTGCATCACGCAGAGCATCCGCTACCGCCTCATTGACGACCTTCTCGACCGCGCAATCGGGATTCGGATGTTCATTGCCGATCGCGAAGATGCGCGGGCCGCCCACTGCGCGATGGACATCGAGCAGCGAGACCCTTTCCAGATCCGTGGCAATCACCCAGCCACCGCCGTGGCCTTTTCCCGATCGCACATAACCAGCGTCGCGCAGCCCCGCCATCGTACGACGGACCACTACCGAGTTGGTGCCGAGCATCCGCGCAATGGCATCGGACGTTATCGGCCCGTCATGCCGCACCATGTGGAGCAGCACGTGAAGCATCCTCGAAAGGCGACTATCGCTACGCACTATATGCTCCTTTCCCATGTCGGCGAGGATTGGCAACCGCTCCCGTTCACGATACTTGAAATGTTACATGATTCGCGGAGCGCCATGATGCCTGAATTTGAGAAGCCAGACCATTGGGACACAGCGGCCGAACATTACGAGAAAACCGCCCATCCCTTTACTGCACGCTACGCCGAGGCAGCGCTTGCGCGTGTGGCGCTTACGCCCCAAAGCCGCGTCCTCGACGTCGCAGCAGGGACCGGCGCGCTCGCATTGGCGGCGGCACGAACGGGGGCGCAAGTGCTCGCGACGGACTTCTCTCCCGGAATGATCGCTCGCATTGCTGCCGCAGACCTGCCCAATGTCGAGGCGCGAGTGATGGACGGACAGGCGCTGGCTCTGCCGAAAGCCAGCTTTGATGCGGTTTTCTCGATATTCGGCGTGATCATGTTTCCCGACTGGCGCAAGGGTCTTGCCGAGATGGCACGGGTCACGCGCCCCGGCGGCCACGGCGTGGTCGCAACCTGGCAGGAGCGTGGCGCCGCGACTTTCCTGCTGCTCGGCCAGATCCGCCAAAAACTGTTCCCCACGCATGAGGGTATGACGATGCCCGAGGCAGTAAAGGCTCTGAGTGAGCCGGAAAATTTCGGACACGAGTTGGTCACCGCGGGATTCCGCGATCCCCAAATCGAGCATGTGACCTATAATTACGAGCTTGACGTCGCAGCGCTCACCACCCCCGACACGCTATTCGGCATGTCTCCTGATTGGATCAGTCTGAACGATGCGGAAAAAGCGGCCGTGATTGCCGAAGTACGCGAAATGGCTGGCGACCGATCGTTCCTCCCGATCCCATCGGCCGCGTTGATCGGCGTGGCGCAACGCTAAACCTGGCAACCGAGTTCAGCCAGACTTCGTAGGCAAAGTAGAAAGCACGACGACACTCGACCGCATGCGCTTGAGTTACGCAGCTGGCCGCTCGGGGGATCTGATGGTCGTCTACAAGCCCTATGTGACGACGCTTGGACCGGGTCCCGTCATCGCAAACCACGGCAGCCCGCACGATTACGACCGCCGCGTCCCGATTGTGTTCATGGGAAAACCGTTTTCCCCAAGCGGCGGGTGAACAGCATCACGACAGAGAAGATCGCGCCTATGATAATGTCGGCGCTGTCGATGAGTGCCGACCGAACCGATAAAATGGCGGATCGCGCACGGTGATGAGTACTATATCCACGCTATAGCGCTAGGATAGACAGATCGCATCTAGCGAAATTTAGATTGCGGGCGGTGCAGGACCGATCGTTTTATACGAACTGATCGCGAGCAGCCGGGAAGCAACCAATTCAAGCCGCTCCGCAGTTGGCGCGTGAATGTCTACTTCTAACAAGCGACCGCTGTCGACCCACGTGAAAACAGCCGGGCAACCGGGCGCAAATATTATGAGAAACATACGCCAAACGCATAAATCGCTCTCGAATTGCTACGCTGATCCCACCTAATTGAGCGTCCTCATGATTCGCCCTCCGTGCCGATTGGCGGCTGCGGAAGTGCGATTGGGGGACATATGCGTAGAACGATCTTCCTTTCGATTTTTGGCGTTACGGCTCTTGCGGCCACGCCTGCCCGTGCACAGTCGACCGACGCTCCGGAGGAGTCGCCGACTATAATCGTCAGCGGCTCGGCGACGCTTTCTTCGGACTATCGTTTTCGGGGCGTCTCTCAGACGAATAAGGAAATGGCGGTGCAAGGTGGTTTCACGCTTGCGCACGAAAGCGGCCTTTATGTAGGCGCATGGGCTGCCAATCTTGCCGGATGGGGTACTTTCGGCGGCGCCAACATCGAGTTGGACCTCTACACCGGATACAAAGCGCAGCTGTCCGACGACATCGCGCTGGATGCGGGGCTGACCTGGTATATGTATCCGGGCGGCGCGGATAACACGGACTTCGCCGAGCCCTATGTGAAGTTCACCGGTACGACCGGACCGGCCACCCTAACGGCTGGCGCTGCTTATGCGCCCAAGCAGCAGGCATTGGGTCGCTGGTACTTGACCGGCGCAGACGCGGCAGCAGGCATTTACAACGATCCCGGCGACAAAGAAGACAACCTCTACCTCTGGAGCGATGCCGGCTTGGCAATCGCCGGAACGCCGATCACAGCCAAGGCGCATGTCGGGCATAGCTGGGGTAATGACGGCCTTGGGCCAAACGCTACCAGCGTGGCTCCGACCGGCAGCTACTGGGACTGGTCGCTCGGCGCTGACGCCAACTGGCGAAACTTGACGCTGGGCGTCAGCTACATCGACACGAACATTTCGCGTGCCCGGGCAGCCTATCTCCAACCCAGCTTCAGCAAGGCGCAGGACGGTACGGGCTCGATCGCCGGCGGTACCGTCGTCGTGTCGCTGACGGCGGTTTTCTAGAAAGAAACGATCATGCAGGATTTGCTCTGGATCGCAATTTTGATCGGACTGGTGGCGCTGACGCTCGCCTATGTCCGCTTGTGCGACAACGCGTGAGGTGATGCCATGACCCTCGATCTCTGGCTCGCCGCGCTGACCGCGCTTGGTCTTCTCGTCTATCTCGTGGCGGTGCTGATCCGCCCCGAACGCTTCTAGGAAGGAGCGCTCCCATGACCATACAGGGCTGGATCATGATCCTTGCCTTCACAGGCATATTGCTGGCGCTGACCAAGCCGGTCGGTGCATGGCTGTTCGCGCTCTACGAGGGCCGGCGGACACCGCTTCACGCCGTCCTCGGCCGCGTGGAAACAGGCTTCTACAAGCTCGCCGGCATTGACCCCAATTCCGAGCAGAGCTGGCGCCGCTACGCGGTGCATATGGTGATCTTTAACTTCGCACTACTGCTGTTCACCTATGCGGTGCTGCGGCTGCAGGGTGTACTGCCCGGTAATCCACAAGGCCTTGGCGGCGTTGGCGAGCATCTGGCGTTCAATACCGCAATCAGCTTTACCACGAACACCAACTGGCAGAGCTATGGCGGTGAATCGACCATGTCGAATCTCAGCCAGATGCTCGGCCTGACCATTCACAACTTCCTGTCGGCTGCGACGGGCATCGCGCTTGCCTTTGCGCTGTTCCGCGGCTTTGCCCGGCGTTCTGCGGCGACGATCGGCAATTTCTGGGCCGACGCAACCCGCGTCACGCTCTACCTGCTGCTGCCGCTGTGTGTCGCTCTCACCATTTTCTATATTGCGAGCGGTGTTCCGCAGACGCTCGGCGGCGCGGTTGAAGTCTCGACGTTGGAAGGCGTCAAGCAGTCGATCCTGCTCGGCCCTGTGGCAAGCCAGGAGGCGATCAAGCTCCTCGGCACCAATGGCGGCGGGTTCTTCAATGCCAATAGCGCGCACCCGTTCGAGAATCCCACGGCGCTTACCAACTTCGTGCAGATGCTTTCGATCTTCGTGATCGGTGCGGGGCTTACCTGGACGTTCGGCAAGGCCGTGGGCAACACGCGCCAGGGCTGGGCCATCCTGTCTGCCATGCTCATCCTGTTCCTTGCCGGCGTAACCGTCACCTATTGGCAGGAAGCCGCCGGCAACCCAGTGTTGCATCAATTGGGCGTTGCGGGCGGCAACATGGAGGGCAAAGAGGTCCGCTTCGGCATCGCGGCATCGGCGCTATTCTCCGTCGTTACCACGGCAGCGTCGTGTGGCGCGGTAAATGCCATGCACGACAGCTTTACGGCGCTTGGCGGCATGATCCCGCTGTTCAACATGCAGCTGGGTGAGGTCGTCGTGGGCGGCGTCGGTGCGGGCATCTATGGCTTCCTGCTCTTCGCTATTCTCGCGGTTTTTGTCGCGGGCCTCATGGTCGGCCGGACCCCTGAATATGTCGGCAAGAAGATCGAAGCGCAGGAAGTTAAGCTTGCCGTGCTGGCTATCGCGGTGCTGCCGCTGATCATCCTCGGCTTCACCTCCCTCTCGTCGATTGCGGAGGCCGGCCTTGCGGGACCGCTGAACAAGGGGCCGCATGGCTTTTCTGAGATCCTCTATGCCTTCACTTCGGGCGTAGCGAACAACGGTTCGGCCTTCGCCGGACTTACGGCCAACACGCCTTGGTATAACGGGCTGCTCGGCGTCGCGATGTGGCTTGGGCGCTTCTTCATCATCGTGCCGATGCTGGCGATCGCCGGCAGTCTCGGCGCGAAGAAGGTCACGCCCGAAAGCGCCGGATCTTTCCCAACCACCAGCGGTCTCTGGGTCGGCCTGCTGGTGGGGATCATCCTGATCCTCGGCGGCCTCACCTTCCTGCCGAGCCTCGCGCTCGGTCCCATCGCCGATCATCTCGCGATGATCCGCGGGCAACTCTTCTAGGCGGGAGCCCAATCATGGCACGCGCAAAAACCAAATCCCTGTTCACGGCAGAGCTGATCGTTCCAGCTATCGGTGATGCTTTTCGCAAGCTCAATCCCAAGGAACTGATCCGCAACCCGGTGATGTTCACAACGGCCGTAGTAGCGGCACTGATGACCGTTCTCCTCGTCATCGGGCAGGATCAACTCGCCACCGGCTTCAAACTGCAGCTGGTCATCTGGCTTTGGCTGACCGTGCTCTTCGGCACTTTCGCCGAGGCTCTGGCCGAAGGCCGAGGCAAGGCACAGGCGGCCTCGCTGCGCGCAACCAAGGCGGAACTCACTGCCAAGCGTCTCAAGGGCGACGGGCGCGAGATGGAGGCGGTCCCGGCGAGCGCGCTCAAGGTTGGCGATATCGTGCTGGTCGAGACCGGCGATCTCATCCCTTCGGATGGCGAGGTCGTCTCGGGCGTCGCCTCGGTCAACGAGGCGGCAATCACTGGCGAGAGCGCCCCGGTCATTCGCGAGGCGGGCGGAGATCGCTCCGCCGTCACGGCGGGCACGCGCGTCATTTCGGACGAGATCCGGGTGTGCGTGACCGTCAATCCCGGCCAGGGCTTTCTCGACCGCATGATCGCGCTGGTCGAAGGCGCCGAGCGGCAGAAGACTCCGAACGAAATCGCACTCACCTTGCTGCTCGTCGGGCTCACGGTCATATTTCTGATCGCGGTCGGCACCATTCCCGGTTTTGCCTCCTACGCGGGCGGTTCGATCCCGATTTCCATCCTCGCCGCGCTGCTGATTACCTTGATCCCGACAACCATCGCCGCCCTCCTGTCGGCAATCGGCATTGCCGGGATGGATCGCCTGGTGCGCTTCAACGTGCTCGCAAAGTCCGGGCGCGCGGTCGAGGCGGCGGGCGATATCGACGTGCTCCTTCTCGACAAGACCGGCACGATCACCGTGGGCGACCGTCAGGCCAGCGAGTTCCGGGCGATAGGCGGCGTCCAGTCCGGAGAGCTTGCCGAGGCGGCATTGCTGGCCAGCCTTGCCGATGAAACGCCCGAAGGTCGTTCGATCGTCACACTGGCGCGTGATCGCTTCAAAATCGCCACGGTCGCCTTGCCGTCCGATGCGGAGGTCATCCCTTTCACCGCTCAGACACGCATCTCAGGAGTGAAAATCGGCCCTTCCGTCATCCAGAAAGGCGCGGTCGATTCGATCTTCAAGGCCAATACGGGCCTGGGCGAGACGGCTGCAGCCACAGAGCTGCGGCGCATTACGGACGAGATTGCGCGCAGCGGGGGCACGCCCCTCGCCGTCGCGGTCGATGGCAAGCTGCTTGGCGCCATCTTCCTCAAGGACATCGTCAAGGCGGGTATCCGGGAACGCTTCGTCGAGCTTCGCCAGATGGGCATCCGCACGGTGATGATCACCGGTGACAATCCGCTGACCGCCGCCGCAATCGCGGCCGAAGCCGGCGTCGACGATTTCCTGGCGCAGGCAACACCCGAGGACAAGCTGGACCTGATCCGCAAGGAGCAGCAGGGCGGCCGGCTGGTGGCGATGTGCGGCGACGGCACGAACGATGCGCCGGCGCTGGCGCAGGCCGATGTCGGCGTTGCCATGAACACCGGCACGCAGGCCGCGCGAGAGGCGGGTAACATGGTCGACCTCGACAGCGACCCGACCAAGCTGATCGAAGTCGTGGGCCTTGGCAAACAGTTGCTGATGACCCGCGGCGCGCTCACCACCTTCTCGGTGGCAAATGATGTGGCGAAATATTTCGCGATCATTCCGGCTATGTTCGTCGCGCTCTACCCGGGCCTTGGTGTTCTCAACGTGATGGGGCTTGATACGCCGCAGAGTGCTATCCTGTCGGCGATTATCTTCAACGCGCTCATCATTCCGCTGCTCGTCCCGCTCGCGCTGAGGGGGGTGACGTACAAGCCGATGGGAGCAGGTCCGCTGCTGGCGCGCAATCTCGCGATCTACGGCCTGGGTGGCCTTGTCGCACCGTTCATCGGCATCAAACTCATCGACCTGGCCGTCGGCGGCCTTGGTCTCGCCTGAGGAGCATCTCTCATGGTCAACGATTTCACATCCTCGCTGCGGCCGGCGATTGTCATGACGATCCTGTTCGCCATTCTGCTCGGCATCCTCTATCCTCTGGCCATGACGGGTATCGGACAGGTGATCTTTCCCGCCCAAGCGAATGGCAGCCTTGTTCGCGATCAAGGCGGCAAGGTGATTGGCTCGACCGTTATCGGTCAGGCGTTCACGACGGATCGCTATTTCCAAACCCGGCCTTCGGCCGCGGGCGACGGCTATGACGGACTGGCTTCGTCGGGCTTCAATCTCGGACCTACGGCTCAAGCACTTGTCGACCGCGTAAAGCCCGACATCGAAAGGCGTCGCGACGAGGGCGTTATCGGCGAGATACCTGCCGATCTCGTCACCGCGAGCGGTTCTGGCCTCGACCCCCACCTATCGCCAGAAGCCGCGCTTGCGCAGGTTGAGCGGGTCGCCCGCGTCCGCGAACTACCCGTGGGAAGCGTACGCACGCTGGTAAGAACCCACACCGACGGCCCGTTGCTGGGCATCCTTGGTGAAAATCGCGTCAATGTCCTGGCGCTGAATCAGGCATTGGATCGCCTGGGGACCGGCACGGCGCGGTGAGGCCGGGCGAGGAAGATCGCCCGGATCCCGAAGCCCTCTTGCGGCAGGCGTCGCAGGAGGGCCTGGGACGTCTCAAAATCTTCCTCGGCGCCGCACCGGGTGTCGGCAAGACTTATGAGATGCTCATGGACGGCGCCACGCGGCGCCGCGAGGGTGTCGATGTGGTGATCGGCGTCGTCGAGACACATGGCCGGGCCGAGACCGAAGCGTTGCTCAAGGGATATGAAGCAATGCCGCTTCGTGAGGTCCCTTATGAGGGCCGCACCCTTCACGAAATGGATATCGACGCCATTCGCGCGCGCGCACCGCGCCTGGTATTGGTCGACGAACTGGCCCACACCAATGCGCCGGGTAGTCGCCATCCCAAGCGGTATCAGGATGTCGAGGAATTGCTCGAAGCCGGCATCGACGTCTATTCTACCGTCAACATACAGCACATCGAGAGCCTGAACGATGTCGTCGCCTCGTTCACGCGCGTGCGTGTGCGAGAGACGGTACCGGACAGCATCCTGGAAAGGGCGGAAATCGAAGTCGTCGATATTCCCCCCGACGAGCTGATTGAACGCCTGAAGGCCGGCAAGGTCTATCTGCCTCAGGAGGCGACGCGCGCGCTGTCGCACTTCTTCTCGAAATCGAACCTGTCTGCGTTGCGCGAGCTGGCGCTGCGGCGCGCCGCTCAGGCAGTCGACGCGCAGATGCTCGATCATGTCCGGGCCCTCGGCGTCGGTGGCACCTGGGCTGGCAGCGAGCGGATCGTCGTGGCGGTCAGCGAACTACCCGGGGCTGACGGCCTGGTGCGGGCGGCGAAGCGAATTGCTGACGCGCTCCATGCCCCCTGGTCGGCTGTCTATGTTGAGACAGCTCGCGCCCAAACCTTCGGTGAAGCCGAACATCGGCGTCTTGCTGCCGTGATGAACCTGGTCAATCAACTCGGCGGAACCGTCGCGACCGTACCGGCCGCATCCATAACCGAGGGAATAAAGACGTTCCTGGCCGACGCCCGCGCCACCCAGCTCATCGTGGGAAAGTCACAACGGTCCCGTTTCTTCGAGCTTCGTCACGGATCGGTCGTCGACCGCCTGGTGCGCGAGACGCCAGGCGTTGCCGTTCACGTACTTCCGCTCGCACTCGCGCCAACGCAACCCTCGCGCACAAGTGCGCAGCGCGGCGCCTGGGGGCCGCGAAGCGGTTATCTCTGGACAAGCGCCATGGTGGCGGCGGTGACCGCCATTGCGAGCGGTCTCTTCCATATTCTCGAGCTTGGCAACGTCGCCCTGCTCTATCTGCTGCCGGTCATGGCAGCCGCCACACTGTTCAGCCTGCGTACCGGGCTCTTTGCAGGACTTGCGTCCAGCCTAGCCTATAATTTCTTCTTCCTGCCCCCAACGCGCACGCTGACCGTCAATAATCCAGAGAACATCATTTCGATATTCGTTTTGCTGGGCGTTGCGATCCTCACCAGTCAGCTGACGGCGCGCGTGCGCGCGCAAGCCGACATGGCCGCATCGAGCGCACGGACCAACGCGGCGCTGGCAGGCTTCTTGCGGCGGCTGACGCCGATCGGCGATCCGGTGGAACTGGCGCGGGCGATCTGTGAGGATGTTGCGCGGTTGTTTGGCTTACGCACCGTGCTGCTGGTGCCGAGCAGCGCAGGCCTCACGGTGCAGGCGGCCAATGCCGCGGGATATAAGCTCGAGACCATGGAAATGGCGGCCGCTCAATGGGCGTTCGATACGGGCGCGCCCGCGGGCAGGGGTTCGGGCACGCTCACCGCATCCGACTGGTATTTCCAGCCTTTACGCGCCGGCGACAGGGTGCAGGGCGTGCTGGGGCTGGGAAAGGAGGATGGCGGTGATCCGCTTCGACCCGATCAGCTGCCGCTGCTGACCAGCTTGATCGATCAGGCGGCGCTGGCGCTCGAGCGTCTTCGCCTTGAAGAAGAGATGCGGGATGTCGAGAACGTGCGAACGCGGGACCGTCTGCGCGCCGCTCTGCTGTCTTCTGTCAGTCACGACCTGAGGACGCCTCTGACCGCAGTAATGGCGGCCGCGGCCGAGTTGCACCATGGTGCGACCCCGGAACTCATTTCGACAATCGAGTCCGAGGCGGCTCGCCTCAACAGGTTCGTTGCGAACCTGCTCGACATGACGCGCGTCGAAGCGGGCGCCCTCAACTTGAAAGTCGAAGTTATCGATCTGAGCGATGCCGTCGCGAGCGCGGCGCACGATGCGCGCCGCGCGCTGGAGGGGCATGCGATCAACCTCGACGTACCACCCGATCTTCCGTTCGTTCAAGCCGATCAACAGTTGCTCCATCATTGCCTTTTGAACCTTCTCGACAATGCGGGTCGCTATGCCGATCCCGGCACGCCGATTACCATCCAGGGCACGCATAGCTTTGGTGTGCTCAAACTGTCGGTGCTCGATCAGGGGCCCGGCCTGCCGCCAGGGCGGGAAGCCCAGGTGTTTGAGACTTTTCGGCGTCTTGAAGGGTCGGACCGCGCGGTTGGTGGGACGGGTTTGGGGCTCGCCATCGTCAAGGCTTTCTCCGAAGCGATGGGAATGACCGTTGAGGCCGCCAACCGGACCGATGTGACTGGCGCCTCTTTCAGCCTCTGCTTCCCAGCGGCACTCATCGTCCGCAACACGGACCAAGGAATCGATCTCTGATGTCCGCCAAAATCCTCATCGTCGACGACGAACTGCCTATCAGGCGCCTGCTGCGCAACACGCTCGAGCGGGCAGGCTATCAGGTTGTCGAAGCCGTGGACGGAAGAAGCGCGTTGGCCCAGGCCGCAGCGGAAAGGCCGAATGCGATTCTGCTCGACCTAGGGCTTCCCGACCGGGATGGCCTCGAACTCGTACCGATCATCAAGAAGCACGGCGACACTATTATTCTCGTCGTCTCGGCGCGCGAGGCCACCGATCAAAAGGTCGCGGCGCTCGATCTTGGCGCCGAAGATTATGTGACCAAGCCTTTCGACGGTGAGGAATTGCTTGCTCGGCTGCGCGTCGCGCTGCGCCACCGAAGCGTCTCGGAGACAGCGCCCAAAATCTATCGCAAGGGCAAGCTGGAAGTGGATCTCGACCAGCGTATCGCCCGCCGCGAAGGCGTTGAGGAGCATCTGACCCGCAAGGAACACGATGTGCTCGCGGTGCTCGCCGCCAATGTCGGCCGGGTCGTCACACATCAGCGCATCCTGGCGGCCGCTTGGGGCCAAGCCGAGGAAGCGCCGGTGGAATATCTGCGGATCGTCATCCGCAACTTGCGCCAAAAGCTCGAGGAGCCGGGCGCCGTGGGCAGCGTCATCGCAAACGAACTCGGTGTCGGTTACCGCCTTCTCGCGGACGGTGAAACGAAGAAGGGATAAGGCGAATTCCGGCCACTTTATGCAATGACTATGCGGTCGCATGAATTCGATCTCGAATAGCTATGCCGCGGAATATAACTGGATGGCCACATCAAGGAATGTGGCATGCACAGTTGGAAGCGGGACTGGCGAACTGACCTAGGATTGCGGCTGTTCGGCATCGCGTCGTGCGGCGTTTCATGTCTCGCGATCAATACGCTGACGAGGCTCCGCCTCCCCGACGGTCACATACCTCCAGACATACTGGCCTTCGCCCTCGCTGCAGCGGGTTTTCTCTGCGCGAGTGCTGGCGCAGTGTTGCTGTTCCTGGGGCGCCACATCTTCGACGAAGTCGAAATCAGCCCACGTTGGCGACTCACGCAGCCAATCGAAAAGAAGGCGAACAGATCAGAGCCTCAAGACAACAATCATTGGCACCGCTGAGGACGCTGCTCCCATTGCACCACCGCGCGGCTCACGGCCCACGGCCCGGCGTATCGCCGAGCGCTGAGGCTTGCTGCATTCAAGTCCCAAGCCGTATCCTGCGGGGAATGTTGCCTGCGCGCTTTGGTTAGCCGGCGTAGCCGTTGCGGCACTTGAGGATGAGACCGCGGCAATCGACGGTAAATGGCGGAGCGGGAGGGATTCGAACCCTCGAGGAGCTATTAACCCCTACACACTTTCCAGGCGTGCGCCTTCGACCACTCGGCCACCGCTCCGCGTCCCGGAATGGACGCCCCTAGAGCCATGTTTATGCGGGAGCAAGCGGGGAGGCTCATATTTGATCAGACAGAGTGGCCTTTTAAGATGGCCTAGGCTTCGACCGGCCCTGTAAGCGTCATGCTGGCCGAACGCTGGCGGAGCCGTGCGAATTCGACCACCTGTCGCCCGACCAGCTCCAGCTGCGCGGCCACTGACGGATTGCTGCACACGCCATCCACAAACATCCCGGTCTCACTCTTGATCGCGGCGCCCAGCGGCGTCGGCCAGCCGCGCAGGGCATGGACGATCGATCGCAGCGTCGCGAGCGTGCTTCCCGTCGCCTGCCAGCCATGGGCGGTCACGATCAGCCCGACCGGCAGCCCATCCAGATAGACCCGCTCGTCACGTGACGTATCCTCGATATAGTCGATCGCGTTCTTCACCAGCCCGGAAATCGACCCATGATAACCGGGGCTGGCGATGATGACTCCATCCGCCTTGCGGATCGCGCCGACCAGTTCGGCGCCTTCCGACGACTGCTTGGTGACGCCGAGCGAATAGTGGGGAAGCCGCGAAAGCAGCGCGCCGTCGAACATGCGGATGCTCGCTCCCGCCGCCTCGGCCGCTGCCAGCGCCACGGCAAGCGACTGCTCCGTCGAGGAACCTGGAAAGGTGGTGCCGCCGATCCCGACGATGAAGGGAGTCGAAGCCTTATTGTCGCTCATCAAAACACCTTTCGCACCTTGCGCAGCGCCTCTGCTACGGCGAGAAGACGCGCCATGCAAAAGCAAACTCGCCCCCGCCGCTCGATGCTCTACATGCCGGGAAGCAACGCCCGCGCGCTCGAAAAGGCCCGCTCTTTACCGGCCGACATGCTCGTTTTCGACCTGGAAGACGCAGTGCCGCCGGACGCGAAGGAAGCGGCGCGAGAGACGGTGCGCACCGCAATCGAGACGGGCGGTTATGGCGAACGGGAGCTGATCGTCAGGGTCAACGGCCTTTCGACGCCCTGGTTCAAGGATGATATCGCGCTCGCCACCTCGCTGCCGATTGAGGGGATCCTGCTGCCAAAGGTCGAAAGCGTGGAAATGATCCGCGACGCAAGCGCGCTGATCTGCACTGTTTCCAGCGAAATTGCGATCTGGTGCATGATCGAAACGCCCCTCGGCGTGCTCCGCGCGACCGAGATCGCCGCCGCCCGCGGACGGCTGGCCGGTTTCGTCTTCGGAGCCAATGATCTGGTGAAGGAATTGCACGCCCGCCATACGCCCGATCGCAAGCCGATCATGACGGCACGCAGCCTGGCCGTGCTCGCGGCGCGGGCCTATGATCTCGTCGCGATCGATGGCGTCCACAACGACCTGGATGACGCGGCGGGCTTCGAAGCCGCATGCCGCGAAGGCGCGGATATGGGTTTCGACGGCAAGTCGTTGATTCATCCAAAGACCATCGAACCGGCAAACCGCATTTACGGCCCTTCTGAAGACGAACTGGCCGCCGCCCGCGATATCGTTGAAGGCTTTGCCGCCGCCCGCGCGGAGGGGAAGGGTGTGGCGGTGGTCGATGGCCGTCTGGTCGAACAGCTTCACGCCGATGAAGCGGAACGGCTGCTGGAAATGGCAGAGGCAATTCGGCGGATGTCGGCCTAGAGCAAGCCCGGAGCACTGCGTCTGGTTATGCGCACGATGCTCTAGTCTATTCCCGTTCGGCCTTCTCGATCCGCGCCAGCACTGCCCCTTCTGAGACCTGTCCTGCGGCCTGCGCATTCAATTCAACGACGATGCCGTCGAACGGCGCGATCAGCGTATGCTCCATCTTCATCGCCTCGAGCGTGAGGAGCTTCTGGCCCGTCGTCACAGGATCGCCTGTCTTCACATCCACCGCTACGATTCGTCCCGGCATGGGCGAGAGAATGACGCCATCGGAAACAGCGCCTGTAGCGGCGCCATCAAACCGGGCCAGCTTGAATCCGAATGTCCGACCTTCTTCGACAAGCACGAAATTTCCGTCTTCGCTGAAACGTCCACCGCCGCCGACCGGATCGCCCTGCCACCAATCGATGACGCGGGCCATCCCGCCGCTAGCGAGCGATATCGGCGCGCGCAGGGAGGCATTCAGGCGAAAGCCGTCGATCGCCACCCAGGGGGATGCCGGATCGAGACCGAGATGCGCGTCAAATTCGGTAGCGATATTGAACGCGGCCAACTTCCACATGTCAGCAGATGGTTCTGCCGATGGAAGCAGGTCATCGAGGCGGTCCGGGATAAAGCCCGTCTCGATCTCGCCCGTCACGAAATCAGGATGCCTGAGGGCCCGGACGATGAAGCCCGCATTAGTCCGCACAGGCCAGACGCGGACGAATTCCATCTCGTCGGCCAGGGTCTCAATCGCGCTTGCCCGGTTGGCGCCGTGCGCAATCAGCTTGGCGATCATCGGATCGTAGAATGGCGAAACTTCGTCATCTTCTTCGACCCCAGTTTCAACCCGTATTCCATCGAACGGAAGATCGAGAATGGACAAGGAACCGGTCGAAGGAAGGAAATCCCGATTTGGATCCTCCGCATATAACCGCGCTTCGATGGCGTGACCGCTGATTCCCAGTTCGTCCTGCGCCAGGGGCAAGGCCTCGCCCGAAGCCACTCGTAGCTGCCACTCGACGAGGTCTTGCCCGGTGATCTCCTCCGTCACCGGATGCTCGACCTGCAGCCGCGTATTCATTTCCATGAACCAGATGCGATCGGCGCTGAGGCCTTCGCTGGCGTCGGCGATGAACTCGATCGTCCCTGCGCCGACATAGTCGACCGCCTTTGCCGCCCGTACCGCCGCCGCGCAGATAGCCTCGCGTGTCGTTTCGTCCATGCCCGGCGCGGGGGCTTCCTCGATCACCTTCTGGTGGCGACGCTGCAGCGAGCAATCCCGCTCGAACAGGTGGACGACATTGCCATGCGTGTCGCCGAACACCTGCACCTCGATATGACGCGGCGAGAGGATGTATTTTTCGATCAGCACGCGATCGTCACCGAATGAGGACGCGGCTTCTCGCTTGCAACTGACGAGCGCGTCGGCAAAATCCTCTGCGCGGTCGACCCGACGCATGCCCTTGCCACCACCGCCTGCCACCGCCTTGATAAGCACGGGATAGCCAATTGCGTCCGCCTCTGCGCGCAGCCGCTCGGGCGACTGGTCTTCGCCCAGATAACCCGGCGTCACCGGCACGCCAGCATCCGTCATCAGTTTCTTGGCAGCGTCCTTCAGCCCCATGGCGCGGATGGAGGACGGCTTCGGCCCCACCCATATCAACCCGGCGCCCATTACGGCTTGTGCGAAATCGGCGTTTTCTGAAAGAAATCCATAACCAGGATGGATCGCTTCAGCGCCAGTCTCTTTCGCTGCCGCGATGATCTTTTCGCCGACCAGATAGCTTTCCCGAGCCGGAGATGGGCCGATATGCACCGCCTCGTCGGCCTGTCGCACGTGCAATGCTTCGGCATCCGCGTCCGAATAGACGGCGATCGTCCGTATCCCCATCCGCCGCGCCGTGCGCACGATCCGGCAGGCAATCTCGCCGCGATTGGCGATGAGGAGGGAGCGGATCACGTCAGTTCTCGCAACCGGTCGTCCGTTGCGACCAGCTGACGTTCAGTATCTTCCACTGGCCGGCTTCGCGGATCATGTCGAAATGGTTGACCCCGCAGTGATGCGGCTTTCCGTCGATCAGAAAAACGTAGCGGCCCCACACCATCGCGACATCACCATCAATGTCGATCGCGGGACTCTGCATCCGCTCCTCATATCGCTCGGCACCGGGCTTGATCCCCCCGGCGAACTCCGCCCAGCTACGGCGGCTGATCGAGCGACTGCCATCGGGCTTCTCGCTCACCGCGGTCGCGCCACCTTCGGATCGGACCTGGGACAGGATCGCCTGCCCATCGCGCGCGGTGATTCCGGCGAACATCGCATTGATCGGTGCCATGACGGCGGATGTACCGGGATCTTCAAGTGGCAAAGGATTAGCCGGGGGCAGCTTCTGCGGAGCGGCAGCCGCCAGCATCAGAGCAAGAATCATCACGCACTCCTCACATGCGGAACACGCCGAAGCGCGGTGTTTCGGGAATGGGTGCGTTGAGCGTCGCGGCGAATGCAAGGCCCAGCACGTCCCGCGTCTGTGCCGGGTCGATGATGCCGTCATCCCACAACCGCGCGGTCGCGTGATAGGGATTGCCTTCATCTTCATATTTCTGGCGGATCGGCGCCTTGAACGCCTCGGCCTGATCCGCCGTCCAGCTTTCTGCGTCGCGGTGGACGGTCGCCAGAACGCTGGCCGCCTGCTCGCCCCCCATCACACTAATCCGGCTGTTGGGCCAGGAGAACAGGAAGCGCGGGCTATAGGCGCGCCCGCACATGCCGTAATTGCCGGCACCGAAGCTGCCGCCGATCAGCACCGTCACTTTCGGCACGGTCGCAGTCGCCACGGCCGTCACCAGCTTGGCGCCATGCTTGGCTATCCCTTCTGCCTCATATTTGCCGCCGACCATGAAGCCGGAGATATTCTGCAGGAACAGCAACGGAATGCGGCGCTGGCAGGCAAGCTCGATGAAATGCGCGCCCTTCACCGCGCTTTCGCTGAACAGCACGCCGTTATTGGCAAGGATCGCGACGGGGATGCCCCAGATATGCGCGAAGCCGCAGACAAGGCTCGATCCATAAAGTGCCTTGAACTCGTGAAACTCGCTGCCGTCGACGATGCGCGCGATCACCCCATGCACATCATAAGGCGCACGGACATCGTCCGGGACGATGCCGTAAAGCTCCTCAGCATCGAATTTGGCGGGGCGAGGCTCACGCAGGGCGAGGCCGGCATCGTGCGGCTTGCCCAGCGTCGAGACGATGTCGCGCACGATCGTCAGCGCATGCTCGTCATTCTCGGCAACATGATCGACCACGCCGGACTTGCGCCCATGCGTCTCCGCACCACCCAGTTCCTCGGCAGAGATCACTTCGCCCGTCGCCGCCTTCACTAGCGGCGGGCCGGCGAGGAAGATCGTGCCCTGGTTGCGGACGATCACCGTCTCGTCTGACATGGCGGGCACATAGGCGCCGCCCGCCGTGCAACTGCCCATCACGCAGGCGATCTGCGGAATGCCTTTGGCCGACATATTCGCCTGGTTGAAGAAGATGCGGCCGAAATGATCGCGGTCGGGGAACACCTCCGCCTGGTGCGGCAGGTTCGCTCCGCCGCTATCGACCAGATAGATGCAGGGCAGATGGTTCTGTTCGGCGATCTCCTGGGCGCGGAGATGCTTTTTGACCGTCATCGGATAATAGGTGCCGCCCTTCACCGTGGCGTCGTTGCAGACGATCATCACCTGCCGACCCGACACACGACCGATGCCAGTGATCAGACCCGCACCAGGCACCTCTCCGTCATAAAGATCGCCAGCCGCCAGCTGACCGATCTCAAGGAATGGCGATCCGGGATCGAGCAGCCGTTCGACGCGGTCGCGGGGCAACAGCTTGCCCCGCTCCACATGCCGCTTGCGCGAGGATTCGGGTCCACCTAGCGCGGCGGCGGCCACCTTCGTTCGCAATTCCTCGACCAGCGCACGATTGTGCGCCGCATTGCCGCGAAACTGGTCGGATTCCTGTGACAGCTTGCTGTCGAGAAAGGGTGCGCTCATGCGCCAATCAGTTCCCGGCCGATCAGGAAGCGCCTGATCTCGTTGGTGCCCGCTCCAATATCGTAGAGCTTGGCGTCGCGCAGGAAGCGCTCGACCGGCCATTCCTTCGTATAGCCCGCACCACCCAGCGCCTGGATGGCCTCCAGTGCCGACTTCACCGCATTCTCGCTGGCGAGCAGGATCGCGCCCGCAGCGTCGAACCGTGTCGTCCGCCCCGTATCGCATGCCCGCGCCACCGAATAGACATAGGCGCGAGCGGAATTCAGCGCGACATACATATCGGCCACCTTCGCCTGGACCAGCTGGAAGCTGCCGATCGGCTTGCCGAACTGCTTGCGCTCGCGGACATAGGGCAGCACCACGTCGAGACACGCCTGCATGATGCCAAGCGGCCCGGCTGCCAGCACCGCCCGCTCATAATCGAGGCCGGACATCAGCACACTGACGCCGCCGTCGAGCGGACCCATGACGTTTTCGGTCGGGACCTCGCAATCCTCGAACACCAGCTCGGCGGTATCGCTGCCACGCATGCCCATCTTGTCGAGCTTCTTCGAGACGGAGAAACCCTTCATCCCCTTCTCGATCAGGAAGGCAGTGATCGCCCGCTCGCCGGTCTTGGCATAGACGACCAGCACATCGGCGGTGGGCGCGTTGGTGATCCAGAACTTGGTGCCGTTCAAGATATAGCGGTCACCCCGCAACTCCGCCTTCAGCTTCATCGAGACGACGTCGGAGCCGGCGCCCGCTTCCGACATTGCAAGGCTGCCCAGATGCTCGCCGGAAATCAGCTTTGGCAGATATTTCGCCTTCTGCTCGTCACTCCCCCAGCGACGGATCTGGTTGACGCACAGGTTGGAATGGGCGCCGTAGCTGAGGCCGATCGACGCGGAGGCTCGGCTGACCTCCTCCATCGCGACGACATGGTCGAGATAGCCGAGGCCCAGGCCGCCGAACTCTTCCTCGACGGTGATGCCATGTAGTCCAAGCGCGCCCATTTCCGGCCACAGCTCACGCTTGAAGGCATTCTTCTCGTCGATCTCAGCGGCAAAGGGGGCGATACGATCCTGCGCGAAGCGGCGGGTCGTCTCGCGGATCATGTCCGCCGTCTCGCCCAGCGCGAAGTCGAAATCGGGGGCCGCGGCCATCCTCTGCTCTCCTTTTCCGCCGAGATATAACCCCTCTTTGGCGGACGGTGAACAGGTGTCGCGAAATTTTATTACGCGCCGTTGAAAGGCTCGCCTCAGCCCCCGGTGCTGCCGATCGAGGCGATGGTGCTGCTCTGATGCGTCGCCACCAGGGCGCGGACCACGCTCTGCATCAACTCCTGACGCACGGGGATGCCCTGGCGCGTATTGCCGATGAGCACGGCGACAGCATAGCGATGACCGCCCGGCGCGGTGATGATGCCGACATCGTTATAGCCGGCCACCATTCCGGCCAGATCCTGTCCGGTCCCGGTCTTGTGCGACAGCTGCCACCCCACGGGCAGCCCGCCCTTCAGCCGCTGCGGGCCGGTGCGCGATTCCGCCATCGTTCTCAACAGGAGGGAGGTCGACTGCTGGGTCAGCAACTCGCCGCGTGCGAGGCGGGACAGCGCCGTTACCATCGCCGTCGGCGTGATGCCGTCCATGGGGCGCACAAGATAGCGCTTCATCGCCGCCTGGCGCTCGGCCATGGGCAGCGCGGCGCGGGCACGATAGAAGCCCCGGCCGCGACCTGCGGCATAATCCTGCCGCCATTCAAGCCCGGCGATCTCGCTTTGCAGAGCCCGCTCGCCATTGCCGAAGTTGATCGCACCAAGCTGCTTGCGCGAGATCATTTCACGGATCGCCGATGGCCCGCCCAGGCGGCGAAGGACGATGTCATTGCAGGTATTGTCGCTCATCCTGAGCGCATTCATCATCAATTCGCCATAGGTTGTATCGAACCCGTTGGCGCCGATGCGGGCGGCAATCGGCTGATGGAACAGGGTCAAATCTGCGGAAGTAACGCGACGTGACTCCGACAGCTTCAGCGCACCGCGATCGACAGCGTCGAGCGCAGTGATCGCCACCCACAGCTTGCTGACGCTTTGCTGCGGGTAGAAGCGGTCGCCATTGTGATCGATCATCCAGCCCTGCTCGATATCCATCACGGCGATACCCGCGTCGCCGGCAAAACTGGCGCCAAGGCGATCGATCGCAGCAACTAGCGATTGCGGCGGACTGGGCGGCAAAGGACGTGCCGGGCGCGGTGGCGGCACCGTCACCATCGGTCTCGGCGGTGCGACGCGTGCATGCTGGATACGAGGCGCCGGCCCGGAGGCCGCAGGCACGCATGCCGACAGCCCGGCTGTCATTGCCATCAAAAGAGCGATCCGCTTTTTGAATCCGGTCGATCCGGTGCCACGCATCGCCTGGCCCGGCCCCGCTATTCGCGTTCGCATGTCGGTCTCCCCGCTACGCATTCGGGCAATAAACACGCCCGACCCTGACCGAATCATGAATCAGATGAGTCGCAGGATCAAGCCCTTGGTCATCAAGCGCTTTCAAAAGAGCCGGATTTACGCCCGATCGAGCAGTCTGCGCGCCTGTTTGAGGTGGGGGGTGTCGATCATCCTGCCATCAAGGGACAGGACGCCCGCGCCCGGATTTGCTTCGAAAGCGGCAACGATCGCGCGCGCCTGGGCGAGCGCCTCCTCACTCGGTGTGAAGGCATGATTGATGACGGGCACCTGCGCCGGATGGATCGCCATCATGCCGGTGAATCCGTCCCTCGCCCCCCGCGCCGCATAAGCGGCAAGCCCCTCAAGATCGCGGAAGGCAGGATAGACGGTTTCAATCGGCGCCACCCCTGCCACCCCGGCCGCGAACAGCGTGAGCGATCGGGCAAGCTGATAAGGCGGCGTATAGCTGCCGTCATCCTCTCGCGATGTCGCGGCGCCTATTGCAGCGGGCAAATCTTCCGCGCCCCAGGTGAGGCCGATCAGGCGCTCAGTGACCCCGCCATATCCATCCATTCGGAATAGCGCGGCAGGGGTTTCGGTGACGATCGGCAAGATCTTGGCGCGGCTTCCGCCCAACATCGCATCGAGCAGTTGAAGCGAGGTGGTCCCTTCCGCCTTGGGCAGGACGATGCCGTCCGGGTCAGCGGAAAGAATGGCGGCCAGATCCGCATCGGCCAACCCGCCGTCGAGCGGATTGATGCGGACGAAGAGCGCCGGCCCCCGCCGATCGCCCCGCAGAAAGCTGGCAACGGCTTCCCGCGCCGCCGGCTTGCTTTCTGGAGATACCGCATCTTCCAGATCGAGGATCAACGCGTCAGCCCCGACATCCAACGCCTTTTCCATCCGGTCGGGCCGGTCGCCCGGAACGAACAGCAGCGATCGCAGCTTCACGCCGCTTGCCGCTGGATCAGCGCGGTGCGGAGGCACTGGCAGACCAGTTCGTCCCGCTGATTGAACATGCGATGCTCGAAGGTAACGATGCCTGCATTCGGTCGTGACCGGCTTTCCTTCAGCTCGACCACCTCCGTCTCGCCACGCAGCGTGTCGCCGATGAAAACCGGCTTCGGCATCACCAGCTTGTCATAGCCCAGATTGGCGACCAGCGTGCCGAGCGTGGTGTCGACCACCGACACGCCCACCATCAACGCGAAAGTGAAGGTGCCGTTGACGAGGATGCGGCCAAACTCGCTGGCCGCCGCCACTTCCGCATCGATGTGCAGCGGCTGCGGATTATGCGTCAGCGCGGAGATCAGCAGATTGTCGGTTTCCGTCACGGTACGGCGGATTTCGTGCGAAATCCGGTCGCCGACGGTCCATTGCTCGAAATAGCGTCCAGCCATGCCCTGTCTTCCTCCGCGCGTCGGGGCGCTGTCAATCGCCGCGCGATGTCTCTGGGACAAAGCCGCAACTTGACCGTAGAGTTGATATTATAACAGCACTGTTATATATACCTGTGATGCCACAAGATGCACAAACGCTGGGAACTCTGCTTCGTCATCTGATCGAACTGCTCGATAGCGACGTTCAGGCACGATATAATGCGCATGCATTGAACTATCGGCCACGATATACGCCGGTGGTTCGGTCGATCGATCATCTTGGACCAGCTTCGATCCGGGTGATCGCGACTCATACGGGAATGACGCACTCCGCAGTGAGCCAGACCGTAGCGCAGATGGCGCGTGCCGGCCTGGTCGAGCATAGGCCCGGACAGGACGGCCGGGAGCGCATCGTCCACGGAACGTCGGCGTTAACAGCCATGCTGCCCCATCTTCGAACCCTTTGGGCCGCGACCAACCAGGCCGCGGCCGAGTTCGATCGCGAGCTGCCATTTCCTCTGTCATCCCTGCTGCTGGAAGCAACGCGCACTCTTCAGGTGAAACCGTTCCGCGAGCGCATTCGCGATGCGGAAGCCGTTTCATGCTGACCCGCTGTCTTGTCCTTCTCGCTTTTGCCGTGACATCGGTGCCGGCGGCAGCGCAGACGATCGAGATGCAGCGCAAAGTCGTGGAGAAGGCGGCCGACCTGATCGAAGCGCGTTACGTCGACCCCACAGCCGGCAAGCGCATCGCAGGGGCCTTACGACGAAAACCCCTCGAAATCGCTTCAACCAATAGTCCTGCGGCTTTTGCAGTGGCGTTCACCGCACATCTGCGGGCATTGTCTGGCGACGGTCATTTCGCGCTCAACTATGAGCCCGGATCGAGAGCCGTACCCGAGGGCGAGGTGATCGATCCCGCTGAACTGGAGCGCTGGTACGGCGCCCATGTCAATCACGGCTTTGAACAGGTTAGGAGACTGGACAGCGGGATCGGATATCTCGATCTGCGCGTCTTTGCGCCAACCTCGATGGCCGGCGATCTCGCTGCGGCGGCGATGAGTCTGCTGGCTCAATCGCCGGCGCTAATTATCGATCTCCGGAACAATGGCGGCGGAATGGGTGAGATGACACGATTGCTCGCCGCTTATCTGCTGGACGGGAGTCGCGAGATGAGTGCCGACTATGATCGCCCGAGCGGCCGCACGACGCGTCACTTCACGCCAGCCGAGGTGGCGGGCCGTCGTTTCGGCGGGACAAAGCCCGTCTATATCCTCGTGTCCAAACGAACATTTTCGGCGGCGGAAGCCTTCGCCTACGATCTTCAGGCGATGAAGAGAGCGATCGTTATCGGCGAACAAACCGGAGGTGGCGCTCATCCCTTCGCGTATCGCCCCGTCGATTACGGGTTTGTCCTGTCTCTTCCTGAAGGACGCTCGATCAATCCGGCGACCGGTAGCGACTGGGAGGGCGTCGGGGTTACACCCGACATCCGCGTTCCGGCGGACGCCGCTCTGGAGCGGGCGATAGCGGAGGCCCAACGGGCGACGATGAGCGACACGCGATAGCGCCGAGCAAACCAATCTCAAGTCCTGCTCCTCGTTGCGCGCGTAACAGCCCCTCTATCGCCTATTTACGAATGACCGGCAGCTTTTGTCAGGAGCGGACATTCCTCATCCATTCGTTAAGGAGGGGAGATGTCAGCTTTCGTTAGCATGACGATTCGACCTTAAAGGAATGGGTTCCAGAGCCTTCTACATGCATCTTTATGACGCGATCATCCTCGGCGCGGGGGCGGCCGGACTGATGTGCGCCCTGACGGCGGGGCAGCGCGAGCGCCGGGTATTGCTGATCGACCATGCAGACAGGCCGGGCAAGAAAATCCTGATTTCCGGCGGTGGACGGTGCAATTTTACCAATGTCGGAACGGTATCGGAACGTTTTATTTCGGCCAATCCGCATTTCGCGAAATCGGCGCTCAATCGCTACACGCCGCAGGATTTCCTGGAGTTGGTGGAAGCACGCGGCATCGCCTGGCATGAAAAGACGCTGGGGCAGCTGTTCTGCGACGGATCGGCACGGCAGATCGTCGACATGCTGCTTGATGAATGCGCGCGCGGATCGGTGGAACTTCGACTGGGCGACGCGATTACCGCCGTCGACCATGCCGACGGCATGTTTCGTGTCACCACCGGCGGCCGCGAGGATCATGCACCGGCGCTGATCATTGCCACGGGCGGTCCTTCCATACCGAAGATGGGCGCGTCAGGGTTCGCCTATGATCTGGCCCGGCGGTTTGGGTTGAAGGTAGTCGAACCCCGCCCGGCGCTGGTTCCTCTGACGCTTGGCGGGGACGATCTGATGTTCCGTGATCTGTCCGGTATCGCGACCGAGGTGATCGCGCGCTGCGGCAGGATCGCGTTTCGGGAAGCGGCCTTGCTGACCCATCGCGGATTGTCGGGGCCGGCGATCCTGCAGATATCATCCTATTGGCGCAGGGGTGACACGATCGCCCTCGATTTCCTGCCGGGGCAGGACGCAACGGAGCTTCTGCTGGCTGCGAAGAAGATGCGGCCCCGTGCATCGTTGCAGACCGTGCTGGGCGATCATGTGCCGGCGCGCCTTGCCCATCTGCTTGCGGAGCGGATCGGGCTGGTGGGCGAACTCGTATCGCAAACCGACAAGGCACTCCGTTCCGCGGCGGAAAGACTGTCGAACTGGCAATTCACGCCAAACGGATCGGAAGGGTTCGCCAAGGCTGAAGTCACGGTCGGCGGCATCGATACGGCTGGCCTGTCTTCGCGAACGATGGAGGCACGCGCCATTCCCGGCCTCTACGCGATCGGCGAAGCGGTGGACGTGACCGGATGGCTGGGCGGCTATAATTTTCAATGGGCATGGGCCAGTGGAAAGGCAGCAGGAGAGGTGCTATAGGCGCCGCTCATTTTTGCGGAACCAGATGTTCCGCCTCTTTCCAAACTGGACATGTAATGCCTTTCCCATCGTTGCCCGCCCCGCTCGGCGAAGCGCTCGCCGAACGCGGCTATTCGTCGTTGACCACCGTGCAGGACGCCGTCCTGAAGCCCGAGGCCGCCGGTCGCGACCTGATCGTTTCCGCGCAGACCGGGTCGGGCAAGACGGTCGCGTTCGGGCTGGCCATGGCAGCCGACCTGCTGGGCGACAAGGAACGGTTCGCGCCGGCCCGCAACCCGATGGCGCTGGTGATCGCACCGACGCGTGAACTAGCGCTTCAGGTGCAGCGGGAACTGGAATGGCTGTACCGCAACACCGGCGCGCGCGTGGCCGCCTGTGTCGGCGGCATGGACGTGAGGCGCGAGCAGCGGGTGCTGTCGCAGGGCGTGCATATCGTGGTCGGCACGCCTGGGCGGCTGCGGGATCATCTGGAACGGGGGGCGCTCGATACCGGAAACCTCGCCGTCGTCGTGCTCGATGAGGCGGACGAGATGCTGGACATGGGATTTCGCGAGGATCTGGAGCAGATCCTCGACGCGACGCCGCAGGAGCGCCGCACGCTGCTGTTCTCGGCCACCATGCCGCGTCCGATCGTCGCGCTGGCGCGGGCCTATCAGCGGGATGCTTTCCGTATCTCGACCGCCGGCGAGGATCGCGGGCATGGCGACATCAGCTATCAGGCGGTGACGGTCGCGCCGTCCGACATCGAGCATGCGGTGGTCAATCTGCTCCGCTATCATGAATCGGGTGGCGCCATCGTGTTCTGCGCGACGCGCGAGAATGTCCGCCATTTGCACGCAAGCCTGGTCGAGCGCGGGTTTGCGGCCGTCGCGCTGTCGGGCGAGCATAGCCAGAACGAGCGCAACCAGGCGCTGCAGGCATTGCGCGATCGCCGGGCGCGGGTGTGCGTGGCGACCGATGTGGCGGCGCGGGGCATCGACCTGCCGGACCTGCGGCTGGTGATCCATGCCGAGCTGCCTCGCGATGCGGAGACGCTGCAGCATCGTTCCGGCCGGACAGGGCGCGCGGGGAAGAAGGGGACGGCCGTGCTGATCGTCCCCTATCCGCGCCGCCGCAGGGTGGAAAGCGTGCTCCGCGGGGCGAAGATCGCCGCCGAATGGGTACCGATGCCGACGCCCGAGGATATCCGGGTTCGCGACCGGGAACGGTTGCTTGAGCAATTGCTTGAGCCTGTCGAGGCCGACGAAGGGGATCGGGCGCTGGCGGCGCGGCTGCTGGCTGAGCGGAGCGCAGAGGACATCGCCGTGGCGTTGGTCCACGCGCATCGCGCGCGGATGCCGGAGCCGGAGGATCTGATCGATGCCAGCGCCGGGCGACCTGACCGGCGGTCCGACGAGCCGCGTCCCGGCTTTGAGGACAGCGTCTGGTTCCGCATGAACATCGGCCGGCGGCAGAAGGCCGATCCACGCTGGCTGCTGCCCCTGCTCTGCCGCCGGGGACACATCACCAAGGGAGAGGTCGGCGCGATCCGCATCGCCGACACCGAGACTTTGTTCCAGATTCCCAAGGCAGCCGCCAAGCGTTTTGCCGATGCGCTGCGCAAGACGGCGAGTGACGATCCCGAAAGCGACGGCGGCGTCCGCATCGAACCGGCGTCCGGCCCGCCTGCCGGTCGTCCCCATCGGCCCGCCCCGCATCGCCGCGCGGGCAAGCCGGGACGGCCTCCGCGCAAGCCCCGGGCGCGCTGAGCCGCGCCGTGGACCCGATCCGGAACATCGTGATCCTGACCGGCGCCGGGATTTCCGCCGAAAGCGGGCTTGCCGCCTTTCGCGGGCCGGACGGCCTGTGGGAGGGGCATCGGGTGGAGGACGTGGCGACGCCTGAAGCCTTTGCCCGCGATCCGGCGCTGGTTCAGGGCTTCTACGATGCCCGGCGCGCGGCGCTCGACACCGTTGTTCCGAATGCGGCCCACATCGCGCTGGCCAGGCTGGATTCGCAATGGGACGGGGACTTGCTGATCGTCACGCAGAATGTCGACGACCTGCACGAGCGTGCCGGGGCGGAGCGCCTGCTGCACATGCACGGCCAGCTCGATTCCGCCTGGTGCCTCGCTTGCGATGAGCGCACGCCGTTTCGTGGGGTCATGTCCAGCGGACCTGCCTGTCCGGCTTGCGGCGCGGCTAGCCATCTGCGGCCCGACATCGTCTGGTTCGGCGAGATGCCTTATCAGATGGACCGGATCGAACGGGCGTTGGCCGACGCCGACCTCTTCGTGTCGATCGGGACATCCGGCGCCGTCTATCCGGCAGCGGGCTATGTGCAGACGGCGCGTTACCACGGTGCGCAGACGCTTGAGCTGAACCTGGATCCGTCCGCCGGCAGCATATTCTTCCACGACACACGCATCGGGCCGGCGGGCGCGCTGGTTCCGGAATGGGTTGAGGAAATGCTGGCGTGATCGCATTGCTGTTGCTTGCCGTCGCGCTTGCGATGGACGCCTTCGCCGTGTCCCTGTGCCAGGGCGCGACGATCCGCAACACGGGGCAGGCGCTGAAACTCGCGCTCGCCTTCGGCATCGCGCAGGCGCTGATGCCGCTGATCGGCTGGGCGCTTGGCGTCGCGTTCAGCAGCTGGTTCGCCGCGGTCGACCATTGGATCGCGTTCATCCTGCTCGCCGGCATCGGCGCCAAGATGATTCACGAAGGACGGTCAGAGAAAGGTGAGGAAGCCAAACCCGCGCTTGCCGGAACGGCGTTGATCGCGGCGGCCATCGCCACAAGCATCGATGCGGCCGCGGCGGGCGTCACCCTGCCGACGCTTGGCGTCGACGTGATGCTTGCCTGCGCGATCATCGGCGTCGTCACCTTCGCCCTGTGCCTGATCGGCGCGACGGGCGGCGCACGGCTGGGCTCTCACCTGGGCAACCGCGCGGAAATTTTCGGCGGGGTCGTGCTGATCGGCCTAGGCGCCAAGATATTGGCGGAACACAGCGGCTGGCTGTGATCTAATCCACCCAGTCCAGGCCGATGTCGCGATAGACGCCGCGATCCTCGTCCCAGTCTGGTTTCACCTTCACATGCAGATAGAGGTGGACCTTGCGATCGAGCAGAGTCGCCAGTTCGGTGCGGGCACGAGCGCCGATTTCCTTGATGCGCGCTCCGCCTTTTCCGAGGATGATCGCCCGCTGTGTCGGCCGCCCGACCAGAATCTGCTGGTGGATCTCGATCGATCCGTCCGCGCGCTCCTCATATTTCTCCGTCTCGACGGCGCTGGCATAAGGCAGTTCGGCGTGAAGCTGGAGATAGAGCTGCTCGCGCGTGACCTCAGCCGCCAAGGCGCGGTCGGTTGCGTCGGACACCTGATCTTCGGGAAAATGCCACGGCCCTTCCGGCATGCGGGCGGCGAGTGCGGCCTTCAGGTCGGCCAGGCCATCGCCCGTCGCGGCGCTGACCATGAAGACCTGTTCGAAATCCAGCGCCGTCGTCAGCCGTTCGGCATGGACCAGCAGCTTGTCCTTCTGCGCCACATCCACCTTGTTGAGGATCAGCAGCTTCGGCTCGCGGCGCGGCTTCAGCGCGTCGACGATCGACATCACCTTTGGACCAAGCCCGGCCTTCGCATCGACCACCAGCGCGATCAGGTCGGCACCCTGCGCCCCGCCCCACGCAGCGGCGACCATCGCGCGGTCGAGCCGGCGGCGCGGTTCGAAGATGCCGGGGGTATCGACGAGCATGATCTGGGCCTGCCCCTCGATCGCGACGCCGAGCAACCTTGTGCGGGTCGTCTGTGCCTTTGGGCTGACGATCGCGACCTTCTGGCCGACCAGCGCATTGACCAGCGTCGACTTGCCCGCGTTCGGGGCGCCGACAACGGCGACAAGACCGCAGGATTCACTCATGACAATTGCTCCAGAAGGGCTTTGGCTGCGGCCGTTTCCGCTTCCTGCTTGGACGTTCCCTGCGCCTGCGCCTCGCCTGCGCCCTTGATCGACACGGTGACGGTGAAGCGTGGACTGTGCTGCGGCCCCGAACGATCGGTAATCTCATACACCGGCGGCTTGCGCCGGTTGGCGGCAGCCCATTCCTGCAGCGCGGATTTCGGATGCTGGGGCGCGCGCACCTGCCGTTCGACCCGATCCCCCCAGGCGCGACGGACGAACTGGTCGGCCGCGTCGAACCCGGCTTCCAGATAGAGCGCGCCGATCAGCGCCTCCAGCATGTCGCCGAGGACATTGTCGCTGTCCCCTGCCCCGTCGTCGCGCGCTTGCTTGCCAAGCAGCATATGCGGCCTGACATTGATCGAGCGGGCGATTTCCGCGCAGGTTTCCCCCGAGACAAGCGTGTTCAGGCGCCGCGACAGATTGCCCTCCGGCTCATCTGGGAAGCGTGTGTAGAGCCAGCGCGCGACGATCAGCCCGAGGACGCGGTCGCCGAGAAATTCGAGCCGTTGATAATCGCCGGAATCATGGCTGCCATGCGTCAGCGCGCGGCTGAACAACGACAGATCGGCGGGCTTGTGGTTCAGCACTTTTTCAAGCCATTCGCCTAGATCGGGGGCCGTCAAAAGCCTTCTCCGATACGGTCCCAGCGCGCGGCGGACGCCCAGGTCCAGGGTTTCAGCCAATCGGCCGAGCCATCGGTGGAAAAGACGGTGACGAGCGCACGGCCGACCAGATTCGCCTGCGGCACGAAACCGATCCCGCCGCCTTCCACCGCGGGAAAGCGGCTGTCGGCGCTACGATCGCGGTTGTCGCCCATCAGGAACAATGCCCCTTCGGGAACCACATAGACATCGGTGTCATCCTCCGCCGTCCGTCCCAGATCGAGCGTGTCGTAGCTTCGCCCTTCAGGCAAGGTCTCCTGATAGCGGGGATAGCGGCAGACCTGCCGGCCATCTGGATCGCGTTCCTCGAACGCATGGCTGAAACAGGGACTGTTCGGTGAGATCGGCTCGATGAAATCGGCGACTCGCCGCCGGGGAACCGGCACGCCGTTCAGGATGATCTGGCCGTCCTTCAACTGCACGGTGTCGCCGGGCAAGCCGATTACGCGTTTGATATAGTCCTGATCGTTGCCGGGCGGCGCGCGGAAGATGACGACGTCGCCGCGGGCCGGCTGTTTCGCAAAGATCCGTCCGGGGATGATGGGAAGGTCGAACGGCAGGCTGTAGCTGGACCAGCCGTAGGGCCATTTGGCCGCCAGCAGATAATCGCCGATCAGCAGGCGCGGCTGCATGGATTCGGACGGGATGTTGAACGGCGCCACGATGAAGCCTCGCAACACGAAGATGAACAGCAGCAGCTTCGCCACGAACAGCATGAAATCACGGGTTTCGGATGTCTGCCGCGCACGACCGCCCTTTCGTCGGGCGGGGGCGGAGAAAGGCTTTGTCATGCCTGAGGCCAATGCGGCGCATGTCAGCGGGCGTCAAGCGACAGCGCCCGCGACAAGCCGCGGCAGGCGCTATAGGATCAGGTGCGGAGGCAAACGACATGCGATCCTTGCTTATCGGGACGGCCCTTGCGTTCCTTGCCGGCTGCACGACCACCCCGCCGCCGGACGAGACGTCCAATGATACTTCCGCCGCTACGGCTGCCTATCGCGCCGTGGGCAATGAGCCTGGCTGGTCAGCGACCATCGCCAAGGGGCGGATGACGCTGCTGCTCGACTATGGCGAGCGGAAGATCGACGTGGCGATCGATTCGCGGCCCAGCTTCAACGGGCACCGCTATTCGGGCGGGAATGCCGTGCTGGATGTCACGCATCAGCTCTGCAAGGATGTGATGAGCGGCATGAACTACCCCGATCGGGCGACGGCAATGGTGGACGGCAAGACATATCAGGGTTGCGGGGGCGATCCGGTGTCGCTGCTGACCGGCGAGGAATGGGTGGTGGAGGACCTTGGCGGCAAGGGAATCATCGACAGCTCCCGCGCCACGCTGCGCTTCGCCGACGGGCAGGTGAGCGGCCGGGCGACGTGCAACAGCTATGGCGCGTCCACGACCTTCACGGGCGAGGGATTCACTGTCGGGCCGATCCGGTCGACTCGCATGGCCTGCGCGCCCGCTTTGATGAATCAGGAAGCGTTCTTCCTCGATATCCTTGCAAAAGCGGCCCGATTCGACTTCTCCGAAGACGGCGCATTGCTGATCGAAGATAGCGAAGGGCGCAGAATCACGGCCCGTCGTGGTTGACAAGCGGCCGCCATTGGCATAGCTGGCGCTTCTTTCCGCGCAGGGTTCTGCCCTGGCGTGGGGTTTAGCTTTGAAAGAAGTGATGAGGACCATGTTCGCAGTCGTGCGCACGGGCGGCAAGCAGTATCGCGTTGCCGCAGGAGACAAGATCGTCGTCGAGAAGATGGCGGGTGAAGCCGGTGACAATGTGTCGCTGGGCGACGTCCTGCTGGCCGGCGAAGGCAGCGAGCTGAAGCCGGCGGACGGTCTGACCGTCTCGGCCGAGATCATCGCGCAGGCGAAGGCCGACAAGGTCATCGTTTTCAAGAAGAAGCGCCGTCACAATTATCGCCGCAAGAACGGCCATCGCCAGCAGCACACCATTCTGCGCATCCTGGCGGTCGGCAACGAAAAGGCGCAGCCGAAGGCCAAGAAGGCCGAGGCCAAGCCCGTCGAAGCCGCTCCGGCCGAAGCGCCCGCCGCTGAGAAGCCGGCGACCGAGAAGAAGGCTGCCGCTGCAAAGCCGGCCGCCAAGGCTGATGCCGATGCGAAGCCCGCCGCCAAGAAGGCACCGGCCAAGAAGCCGGCCGCCGACAAGGCCTGAGCGATCGCAGCAAGGAGTATAGGAAATGGCACATAAGAAAGCAGGCGGCTCCTCGCGCAACGGTCGCGATTCAGCGGGTCGTCGTCTCGGCGTGAAGAAGTTCGGCGGCGAAACCGTCGTTGGCGGCAACATTATCGTGCGTCAGCGCGGAACGAAGGTCTATCCGGGTCGTAATGTCGGCATCGGTAAGGATCACACGCTGTTCGCGCTCGTCGAAGGCCGCGTAACCTTCCACCAGGGCAAGCTCGGCCGCAAATATTGCTCGGTCGACATTATGGCGGAAGCAGCCGAATAAATCGGACGAACCGGAAAACGGGTCGTCCCTGGGGCGACCTGAATATCTGCTGCGGCAGGTGATGAGGGAGACGGGTTGCCCCCGCTCCCTTTTTTATTTCTCCCTCAAGCCTGTCGTCTTGCCGTCATCGAAATACGGCAAAGGCGGCGAAAATGATGGAGAGACATGATGTTCGCGCGTTCCGAACGATTGCTGCTGAGACCGGGCTGGGCGGAAGACGCCCCGGCGCTGGCTCGCGCGATCGCTGACGAAGCAGTCGTCCGCAACCTTGCAACGGCGCCCTGGCCCTATTCGGTCGGCGATGCCGAAGCCTTCCTGTCGCGCGAGATCGATCCGCGGCTGCCCCACTGCGTCATCACCGCACGCACCAACGGCAGCCCCCGGCTGATTGGCGGCATCGGCATCGGCAACGATCCGGCAGGCAATGTCGAGTTGGGCTACTGGATCGCCCGCCCCTATTGGGGGCTTGGCTATGCCACGGAAGCAGGCCGGGTTTTTCTTGAGGCCGTTCGGGGAACGCTGCGCCACCGCAATCTGGTTGCCGGGCATTTCCTCGACAATCCGGCGTCGGGCCATGTCTTGCGCAAGCTGGGTTTCCGCCCGACGGGCCGGACCGTGCAGCGGTTCAGCCTGGCGCGCGGCAACACGGCCGCCTGCGCCATCTACGCCCATGCCGCCGACACCAACCGGCCGGATTGCGACGATGACATGCGCTGCCTGAAGGCGGCATAATCGGCAATCCCATTACGGCGAATGCCACCGCATGCATTATGCGGTGGCATTCGTCCTGTTTTTCGGCCACCAGCGCTCACCGCGTCGGGGGCGACGCCGTGGACAAGCCTGCCGCTTGATTCCGCGCATCGAATTCGAGAATGACGGGCAATGCACTTCCTCGATCAGGCGAAGATCTTCATCCGCTCCGGCCAGGGTGGCCCGGGGGCGGTTTCGTTTCGCCGTGAGAAGTTCATCGAATATGGCGGCCCGGACGGCGGCAACGGCGGCAAGGGCGGCGATATCGTCTTCGAGGCGGTCGAGGGGCTGAATACGCTGATCGACTTTCGCTACACCCAGCATTTCAAGGCGCAGCGCGGCAGCGGCGGCGCGGGCAGCAACCGCACCGGGCCCGGCGGGCGCGATCTCGTCATCAAGGTGCCGATCGGAACGCAGGTGCTGTCCGACGACAAGGAACATGTGCTGGCCGATTTCACCGAGGCGGGAAGCCGTGTCTTCCTGCGCGGCGGTGACGGCGGGCGCGGCAATATGAGCTACAAGAGCGCCACCAACCGCGCGCCCCGCCAGCACGGCACTGGCTGGCCCGGCGAGGAGATGTGGGTCTGGCTGCGGTTGAAGCTGCTGGCCGATGCCGGGCTGGTCGGGCTGCCCAATGCCGGCAAGTCCACCTTCATCAACGCGGTCACCAATGCGAAGGCGAAGGTGGGCGATTATCCATTCACCACCGTCCGGCCGCAGCTTGGCGTGGTCAGCCACCGCATGCGCGAGTTCGTCATCGCCGATATTCCGGGCCTGATCGAAGGGGCAGCGGATGGGGCGGGCATCGGCGACCGGTTCCTCGGCCATATCGAGCGGTGCCGGGTGCTGCTGCACCTAGTCGATGCGCATGGCGACGATCCCGTCGCCGCCTATCACACGGTCCGCACCGAGCTGGAGAATTACGGCGCCGGATTGGCGGAGAAGCCCGAGATCATCGCGCTCAACAAGGCCGATCTTCTGGATGAGGAACTGACCGAGGCGCTGACGGCCGAGCTGGCGGAGGCAAGCGGCGCCGAAGTGTTGCCCCTGTCGGGCGCGACCGGAATCGGGCTGGACGCAGTGCTCGACCGGCTGATCGAGGTCATCGCGCCGCCCGCGCCGGAACAGCCCGATGACATCGACGAAGAAGGCTGGTCGCCGCTATGACGGCGCCGCTTGATCAGGGGGAAAGCGCGACCACGACCGCCCTGCCCTTCACGCCTGACCAATGCCTCCGCCTTGTCGTCAAGATCGGGTCGTCGTTGCTGATCGATCCAGACGGGAGCGTCAGGCGAGACTGGCTGGCATCACTTGTCGCCGACATGGCCGCGCGTCACCGGGCGGGACAGCGGGTGATCATCGTCTCCTCCGGCGCGATCGCGCTCGGCGCCCGCCGGCTGAAACTGCCCAAGGGCGGGCGCGCCAGCCTGGAGGACGCGCAGGCGGCGGCCGCCACAGGGCAGATCGCGCTGTCGCAGGTATGGGCAGACTTGCTGAGCGCCGAGGGGCTTACCGCCGCGCAGATCCTGGTCACGCTCGATGATCTGGAAGACCGGCGCCGCTACCTGAACGCGAGCGCGACGCTCGACCGGCTCATCACGCTGGGCGTGGTGCCGGTGATCAACGAGAATGACAGCGTCGCCACGACCGAGATCCGGTTCGGCGACAATGACCGGCTGGCCGCGCGCGTGGCGCAGGCCGCCAGCGCGAATGGCGTGCTGCTGCTGTCCGACGTCGACGGCCTGTTCGACGCCAACCCCGGTCGGGTGCCGGATGCGAAACTGATCCCGCGCGTCGAGGTGATCGACGCGTCGATCGTCGCGATGGCGACGGGCGACACCGCGTCCGGCATGGGATCGGGCGGAATGGCCTCGAAAATCGAGGCGGCGCGGATCGCGACGTCGGCGGGGATCGCGCTCGCCATCCTGTCGGGCAAGCGGCTGTCGCCCCTTTCCGCCTTCGATGCGGACGGACGGGGAACGCTGTTCACCGCCGTCAAGGCAAGCCGCGCGCGCAAGGCGTGGCTGGCCGGCCGGCTGACGGTCAAGGGGCGCATTTTGGTGGATGAGGGCGCGGCCAGGGCGCTTCGGTCGGGCAAAAGCCTGCTTGCCGCGGGCATGACCGGCGTCGAGGGCAATTTCATGCGGGGTGAGGTGATCGATATCGTGTCGGCCGACGGGATGACGCTGGCGCGAGGCCTGAGCGAATATAACAGCCGCGATGCCGCGACCATCAGCGGAAAGCGCAGCGCCGAGCTTGCAGATCTTCTCGGCTATTCCCCCCGATCCGCCGTCGTCCACCGCGACCATATGGTGATGCTGTGAAGGCCAAGCCGGTTCTGGCGATCACCGGGGGCACGGGGTTTGTCGGTCGAACGCTGGTGCGCCATGCCGCGATGCGGGGCCATCAGGTGCATGCCCTGACCCGGCGTCCCCAGCCTGCGCTGAAGAACGTCCAGTGGATCGACGGCGCGCTCGACCAGCCCGATCGATTGAAGACCCTTGTCGAAGGGACGGATGCGATCATTCATGTGGCCGGTGTCGTGAACGCGCGAAATCGCGCGGGCTTTGCCGCCGGCAATGTCGAAGGCACGCTGGCGATGGTCGAGGCAGCGAAGGCGGTCGGCGTGAATCGCTTCATCCATGTCTCGTCCCTGGCCGCGCGCGAGCCTGATCTTTCGGACTATGGCTGGTCGAAGGCCCGCGCCGAACAGATCGTCGCGGCAAGCGGGCTGGAGTGGACGGCGGTCCGCCCGCCCGCCGTCTACGGCCCGGGCGATACGGAAATGCTCGATCTTTTCCGCATGGCGAAGCGCGGCGTGGTGATGCTGCCGCCGGGCGGACGCCTGTCGGTGATCGAGGTCAGCGACCTTTCCCGCCTGCTGCTGACGCTGGTCAACGAACCCGAAACGCTTGCCGAAATCTACGAGCCGGACGACGGGGTGGAAGGCGGCTGGAGCCATGTCGATTTCGGTCGCGCGATCGGTGCCGCGGTCGGCAAGCGCATCCTGACGTTCGCCGCACCCAAGCCGATGCTGCGGGCTGCGTCCTCCGTCGACCGGCTTTTCCGCCGGAGCCGGGCCAAGCTGACCGTCGACCGGGTGAATTATTTCAGCCATCCCGATTGGGTCGCCGATCCTGCGCGGCATCCGCCTGCCGAAATCTGGAGCCCGCACATCGACACTGTCGCGGGGCTGAAGGCCACGGCAAACGCCTATCGCGCGGCCGGACTGCTGTAATCTATTCCCACAAAGCTGCCACCCTGCCGCCGCAATCGCTTGGCAAGCGCTGGCCCGCAGGATTAAGGATCACAAGATGACCGACCGCAAAGAGATTTTCGAAAGCGTTGCCGCGCAGATCGCTCCGTTCAACAAGAAGGGCATCGAGCTGACCGAAGCAACGACCTTCGCCGGCGACCTTGAATGGGACAGCCTGACGGTGATGGATTTCGTCGCCGCGATCGAGGATGATTTCGACATCCTCATCACGATGAACATGCAAGCGGAAATCGAGACCGTCGGCCAGCTCGTCGACGCGATCGGCAAGCTGAAGAACTGATCGCCCGCTCATGACCGATCTCTTTTCGAAGTTCGATGGGCTGATTGCCGAACGGCAGGCGCTGTTGGATACCGGCGTGCGCGATCCCTTCGCCATTGTGATGGACGAAGTGAAATCGCCGACATTGGCTGTCATCAAGGGCAAGGAAACGATCCTGCTCGGCACCTACAACTATATGGGCATGACGTTCGACCCGGATGTGGTCGCGGCAGGCAAGAAGGCGCTCGACGAATTCGGATCCGGCACCACCGGCAGCCGGGTGCTCAACGGCACCTATCAGGGCCATGCCGAATGCGAGGCCGCGCTCCGCGAATTCTACGGCACCGAGCATGCAATGGTGTTCTCAACCGGATATCAGGCCAATCTGGGCATGATCTCCACGCTGGCCGGCAAGGGCGACTATGTCATCCTCGATGCGGACAGCCACGCCTCCATCTATGACGGCTGCTCGCTGGGCAATGCCGAGATCGTCCGTTTCCGCCACAACAGCGTCGAGGACCTCGACAAGCGGCTGGGCCGGTTGCCCGCCGAAGCGCAGAAGCTGGTGGTACTCGAGGGCGTCTATTCGATGTTGGGCGATATCGCCCCGCTGCCCGATATGGTCGCCACGATCCGCAAGCACCCCAATTGCATGATCCTGGTCGACGAAGCGCACGGCATGGGCTTTTTCGGACCCAATGGACGCGGCGTCTATGAGGAACAGGGCGTCGAGAAGGACGTCGATTTCGTCGTCGGCACCTTCTCGAAGTCGGTCGGCACGGTCGGTGGCTTCTGCGTGTCCAACCATCCGAAGTTCGAGGTGCTGCGCCTCGTCTGCCGTCCCTATGTGTTCACCGCCTCGCTGCCGCCATCCGTGGTGGCGACCGCCGCCGCCTCCATCCGCAAGCTGATGCATGCCGGGGAGAAGCGCGCGCATCTGTGGGAAAACAGCCGCCGCCTGCATTCCGGGCTGCGCACCCTTGGTTTCCGGCTGGGCACCGACGCGCCGCAATCCGCCATCATCGCGGTAATCTTCGACGATCAGGCAACGGCCGTCGGCATGTGGCAGGCGTTGCTGGAACAGGGCCTCTACGTGAACATGGCGCGGCCGCCCGCCACCCCGGCGGGCATGTATCTGCTGCGCTGCTCGCTTTGCGCCGAACATAGCGCCGAACAGGTCGAACAGATCCTGGGCATGTTCGAGGCGGCGGGACGAGCCGTTGGCGCGATCGGCCGGGCAGAATAGCGCGGCTTTCGCCAATGTCGGGCATGCGTTAATACGGAACGCAGGATGGCCGAAGAGGATCTTCAGGTCGAGGGCGCGAGGGGCGCTTCGATAGGCTGGCGCCGCCTGCTCGCGGCAACGGTGGCGCTCGCCACGGCCGTTGGGCTCGTCATTCTGATTTCGATGGTCTCCCTGTCGATCCGCCAGCGCGACGAAGCACTGGCCGCCCAGAGCCACAGTTTCGAGGTGATGATCCTCGCCCGCACGCTGGAAAGCACCATCACCCGGTCCGAGGCCGCGCTGGGCCGCTTCGTCATCAGCGGCAACAAGAATGTCGGCCGCTATTATTACGACCAATGGCGCCGCGCCGGGAACATCATCGACCAGCTCGACCGGGCGACGCGCGACAATGACGAGCAGACCAAGCTCATCCGTTCGTTGAAGGAAATCTACACCCGGCGGGGAAGCGAACTGTCAGCGGCCGCGCTGCGCACCAATTACGGCCAGGGCTGGAACTCGCTCACCAAATATTATGAGGCCGGCCAGGCCAAGAGCCTGGAAGAGATCGCCAACACGCTTGAAGGGATCATCGCGACCGAGCGGACGGTGCTGGAAGCGCGAACCGGCGCTGCCGCATTATCCATCGAGAAGTCGAACCGGCTGGCGACGACATTGTCGATCGTCGGCCTTGTCATCGTGCTGTTCGCGGTCGCGCTCGGCTGGACGACATTGCACGAGATGGCTCAGCGCCGCCTTGCCCGCCGCGATGCGGACGACGAGGCTCATCGCGCGATGGAGCTTGAATATGCCGTCATCGAGCGAACGGCGGAACTGCGCGAAGCCTATGACCAGCTGCAGGCCGAGGCGGCCGAGCGCGAACATGCCGAATCCCAGCTTCGCCAGATCCAGAAGATGGAGGCTGTTGGCCAGCTGACCGGCGGCATCGCGCATGATTTCAACAATATGCTGGCTGTCGTCGTCGGCGGGCTGGAACTGGCGAAACGGCGCGTCAGCGATGGCGGCACCGACGTCATCCGCCATATCGACAATGCCATGGAGGGGGCGACCCGCGCCGCCGCCCTCACCCGCCGCCTGCTCGCCTTTGCCCGGTCCGAACCGTTGCTGCCGGCTGCCGTCACGGCCGACGAACTGATCGATGGCATGTCCGTCCTGCTCGACCGGACGCTGGGCGAGCGGATCGAGATCAAGACCGATCATGCGACGGACGGCTGGAGGATCTGGGTCGACCGCCACCAGCTTGAAAACGCCCTGCTCAACCTGGCCGTGAACGCGCGCGACGCGATGAACGGCGAAGGCACGCTGACCATTTCCACCCGGACACGGACGATCGTAGACGGCGAGGTCGGTGGGGCGGCGGCTGGCGATTATATCGTCATATCGGTTACCGACGATGGCTGCGGCATGCCGAAGGAAGTGCTGGAACGGGTGTTCGAGCCGTTCTTCACCACCAAGCCCGTCGGCAAGGGCACCGGGCTTGGCCTCAGCCAGATTTTCGGTTTCATCCGCCAGTCGCGCGGCGAGATCGAGATCAAGTCGGATGTCGGTGTCGGCACCACCGTGTCGCTGCTGCTTCCGCGCCACACCGCGACCGAGACCGCTGCCGTGACGACCCACGCCCAAGCCGAGGGAGAGGCAGTCACCATATCCGGCAATCATGCGATCCTGGTGGTCGAAGACGATCCCCGCGTGCTCGTCTCCACCGTCGATGCGCTGCTTGAGCTGGGCTATGATCCGATTTCCTGCGGGGAACCGGAGAATGCGGAAAAGCTGATGGCGGAGCATTCGCACATCCGCCTGATCCTGACCGACGTGGTGATGCCGGTGATGACCGGCCCCGAGCTGGTCGCAAAGCTTTCCCCGCTTTATCCCCATGTCGGCGTGTTGTTCGTCACCGGCTTTGCGGGGGATGTCGTGGATGAGGCCGACGCCTTTGGCGGTCATGCCGTGCTGCGCAAACCCTTTACCATCGGCACGCTTGCAAGGGCTGTCGAGGAAGCGCTGGCGAAGGCTAGCGAACCGCCCCACTTCGAATCAGCCGCGGCAGCAGAGTGATCGCACCCAGGATCGGCCAGCGGCGCTGCCAGGGCTTGATCTCGATCGCTGTCCCCGCGTGGCGGTTGATCTTCCAGGCCAGATAATCGATCCCGCCGGCGAAGGTCAGGCTCGCCTTGGCCAGCCGCGCCAGCGTCATCCGCTTCCCGCGCCGCCGCAGCCCTGCCCAGACCCGGTCCAGATCGGCCGGCGGAGGCGGCGCGGCAGCGATGGCCGGCTCGGTCAGTCGCGCATAATAGTCCGGATCGAAATCGACGATCGATCCCGATCGATCGCTGCGTTCGGCACGCAACTCGGCGCCATAGGTCAAGGCGAAACCCCGGCGCCAGCGGTCGAGCGGGTCGGTCGCCGAACGGTCGACGGGCGTCAGCGCCATCAGCGTCGCGGGGGCGCGGGCGATGGCGGCCACCGCCTTGTCCCGCGCTGCATCGTCCCCCCAGACCAGCCGCGATGGCTGGGCGAAGCGCGCCCAGACCGACACCGTGTCCGCCTCGATGCCGCAGAGGCGATGGAAATCGGCCTCGCTCAACACCGCATATTTCGCCGCCAGCCCGTCATGGGCGAAGGGGAAGACATTGGGCGGGATCAGGCGGTTGGCGGTCGCCAGCCAGTGCTGCGGATAGGCTGAACGATAGTCCGACACGATCAGGTAGAAATCGAGCATCTGCCCGTCCAGCTCGGCCGTCCTGAGGCACGAGCCGTAAAACAGCACCGCGCGCGAAGCTTCACCGTGCGCGGCGGCAATGGCAGCCGCCATCGCCGACACGCGCGGATCGACCGGGCGCGCCAGCTCCGCCGCGACGATATCGGCGAGCGGAGTCACGCCGCGAGGCGAAGGAACGGCACCGGGGGCGTTGTGGTCAGGACGATCGGCCGGCCGGCCTTGGCCACGAAAATCTCGCCGTCGAGGATAACGCTCGAACGATCGCCTTCGATTCGGATGGTGTCGCCACGTTCGACATGCACGCCGGTCATATGCTGGTCGCCCAGGCGCCCCAGGATGCTCGCCGCGATCGCGCGGGCAAGCGCCAGCGGGCTTTGATCAACCGCCATCAGCTTCAACTGACCCTGCACGCCATTGCCAACCGCGGCCTTGCCGCCCAGCAGCAGCTTTTCGAGCGTCGTCACGATCAGCAGTGCGAAGCGGCCCTTCAGCTCACCCTCCCGCATCACCGACACGCTGATGGGGCTTGGACGCGGCGGCAGGAAGCGGCCGCGAATGCCGAACAGCAGCGAAAACAGAACGGCGAACGCCGCGATGACGTGACTGATCCCGTTCGGCAGGCCGAGCGGATAGATCTTGTCACGGCAATAGAGGATCGTGTCGGCCAGCCCCGCGCCGCCCAGGAACATGCCGAGCACCGGACGCGATTGGCCCGTCGTCAGCGAGATCAGCTCGCGGCCGACGATGTGCGGCGCCATGTCCGACTTCGCCAGATCGACGATACGCTCAAGCGCTGCCAGCGGATCGCCATGGGCGCCGAGATCGAGCGCGATCAGGTTGGTCTTGCCATTGGGCAAAACCGCGACCGGCGGCGGCGACGCTCCGAAATAATGGCCGAGGTGAAGCTCCGTCAGCGCAGCCTGAACCGTGCCGTCTCCACCGTTGATGACCAGCACTTTCGGCGCGACGCAGGCGATGCTGCGCAGCGCTTCGCCGATCTGGTCGACATGCTCCACCTCATAGTGGAAGATGTCGGGATGCGCGGCGCAATACGCCCGGACGCGCGGCAGGATCGCGCGATTGCCCGTCGATTTCGGATTGGAAAGAAGGGCAACGCTTGTCATCCGCGCACCGGCCCGATTGAAAGGCCGCTCCGATAATTGAGGATCACGTCCACGGGGCGGACGCTATTCCCGACAGGAATGTAGACTTCGGCATATTTCGGCTTCAGGTCGAACAGCGAGATCTTGGGATTGCGGGAGAAACCGCCGCCATCGCTCCAGCCCGACTTGCCGTTGCCGTCCAGGTCGTGCCGGACGGCCACCGCATAGTTGCCCGCTTCCGGCAAGCCGACGCAGACCTCCATCGGACCGCTTTCGGCCACCGGCAGGTCGACACGCTTCTGCCATTTTCCCTTCGCCAGGAACTCATCCGGATTGCTGCCGTAGATCTGCACGCGGAGCTTGCCCGTGCGCTTCTTGAAGCCGTCGACCCGGACGAGCACGGCGGCGGACCTTCCATTTTCGCAGATCGCGGCGTCGGGACCGATCGGGCGCGCCTGCGCAGCCGCGGGCGCGATCAGCACCAGCGATGCAGCAATAGCAACAGCCACAAGTTTCGACATGACCAACGATCTCCTGGGAGCTATAGCCATGCACGGATCGGCATGGCACGGCCCACTTGCCTTCATGCCAAACAACATCGGTCGCGTTTGCGGCCAAAACATGGTCACGGGGCGTCTGAAATCTGAAAATGCTCACCGCCACCGATCGCTACATCGCCCGCCTCATTGCCCTGCCGCTGTTCGGCACGCTGGTGATCGCGGCGATGCTCCTCGTCCTCGACAAGATGCTTCGCCTGTTCGATTTCGTCGCGTCGGAAGGCGGACCGGTCAGTGTCGTGTGGCGGATGCTTGCGAACCTGATCCCCGAATATCTGTCGCTCGGCATTCCCATCGGGCTGCTGCTGGGCATCCTGCTCGCCTTCCGCCGGCTTGCCACCACGTCCGAACTGGATGCGCTGCGCTCCGTCGGCCTCAGCTATGGCCGGCTGTTGCGGGTGCCTTATCTGTTCGCGATCACGCTGGCGCTGGTGAACCTGGCCATCGTCGGATTCGTCCAGCCTTATGCGCGCTACGCCTATGAAGGGTTGCAGTTCGAGCTGCGTTCAGGCGCGCTCGGCGCCTCGATCAAGGTCGGCGAGTTCACCAATCTGGGCAGCCGCATGACGATGCGGATCGAGGAGAGCCGCAACAAGGGTGCCGACCTGTCCGGCATCTTCGTTCGCGCCGAAAGCGCCGGGAACAAGTCGCTGGCGGTGACGGCGGAACGCGGCCGCTTCCTCGCCACCGACGATCCGGACGTCATCATCCTGCGGCTGACCAATGGCGTGCTGGTGCACGATGCACCGGAATTCCGCGTGCCGCGCGTGCTGAGTTTCAGCGCGCATGATCTACCGATCGACCTTCCGCAGATCGAGGCGTTTCGCCAGCGCGGCGGCCGCGACCGCGAACTGACGATCCCGGAGCTTGTCCGTGTCGGCAAGGCGCCGGGCACGCCCGAGAATGTACGCAACGAGACCCGCGCCAATTTCCATTTCCGCCTGGTGGAAGTGGCGATGATGATGCTTCTGCCGCTGCTGGCGGTGGCGCTTGCCGTGCCGCCCAAGCGGTCTTCATCGGCGCTCGGCGTATTCCTGTCGATCGTGATGGTCGTCACCTATCACAAGGTCAACGAATATGGCGAAGCGCTTGGCGCACTCGGTCGGATCGACCCGTTCCTTGCGCTCTGGGGGCCGTTCCTGCTGTTCGCCGCCCTGATCGCCTGGATGTACCATGTCGTCGCGCATGTGCCGGGCGGCCAACCGATCGGCGCGCTGGAGCGGGGATCGGCCAAGCTGGTCGGTGCTGTCATCCGCCTGTTCCGCTTTGGCCGAAAGCCGCTAAGGAACTGAGGTGCAGACGCAATTCTTCCCCTCCCGAACCGGCGCCATCTACATGGGGCGCATGTTCCTGATCCGCACCATCGCGGTGCTGGCAGCGCTTGTCCTTGTTCTCCAGGCACTCGATCTGCTGGGGGAATCGGGCAAGATCCTTGCTTATCCGGGCAATGGAGAGGCGCAGCTATGGGAATATGTCTCCATGCGCGCACCGCAGATCATTGCCCGATTCCTGCCCTTCTCGGTGCTGCTCGGCACCCTTGTCACGCTCACCACGCTCAACCAGAACAGTGAGATCGTCTCGCTGAAGGCGTCCGGCCTGTCAGCGCATCAGATCCTCGCGCCGCTCATCATGGCCAGCCTGCTGGTCGCGATCGTCTCGTTCATCTTCAACGAGCGGATTGTCGCCCGCGCCACGCATACGCTGACCCAGTGGGAACGCGTGCAATATGGACCGCTGCCCAAGGGCACCGGCGTGATCGCGAACGTATGGGTGAGGGAAGGCAATGACCTGATCCATGCGAACCAGATCGTCGGGCGCGGGACCGCGACGCAACTGCGCGACGTGACGATCTATGATCGCGGCGGGGGCGCGCTCCGCAGCATCATCACCGCGCCGGAAGCGAAGCTGGCGACAGGCGGCTGGCAGCTTGAAAAGGCGCAGCGCTTCGATGTGGCGAGCGGTGAGCGGACCAACATCGGGACGGTGATCGCGGCACAGGGTGTGCGGCCGGACCAGTTCACCCTGTCGAGCGTCGATGCGGATGCGCTTTCGTTCACTGAACTGTCGTCGGCGATCGAGGAATTGAAGGCGGCCGGACGACCGACGCTCGCGCTTGAATCCGGGCTTTGGCACAAGATTTCCGGTCCGCTTTCCGCCATGCTGATGCCGTTGCTGGGCGCCGTTGCGGGGTTCGGCCTGGCGCGATCCGGCCAGTTGTTCCTGCGCGCCGTGATCGGCATGGCGCTTGGCTTCGCTTATTTCGTGGCCGACAACTTCGCTCTCGCAATGGGCACTCTGGGTGCCTATCCGCCGCTGCTTGCCGCATGGGCGCCGTTCCTGCTGTTCCTGATGATCGGCGAGACGGTGCTGGTGCGTACCGAGGAATGAGCGCGCCTTCCGGCGATACCGTTGAAAACCGTGATGTGGCGCGCGGCGCAGGCCTTGCGGCCGTCGCCAGGCTTGGTGCGCTGATCGAGGTGATATCCCAGCCGATCTACACCTGGCTGTTCGGCGTCGCCACCTACGGCATCTACACCGTGCTTTGGGCAGCGGTGAACATCATCGAGAATGTCGTCGACCTGTCGATGACGCAGGCATTGCAACGCGTCGTCCCGGCCCAGGGCGAGCAAGGCGCGCATGCCGCCGTCAAGTTCGCGATCCTGATCTCGGTCATTCCGGCAATCGTCCTGGCGCTTGGCATCACCTTATGCGCCGGGCCGATCGCCGGCCTGATTTCCGCAGCACCGGCCGATCGCGCGCAACTGCCGCTTGCCGTCGCGCTGTTCGCATGGGCGTTGCCGCTCTGGACCTTTGTCGAGGTCTCGACATCCGCCGCCAGGGCGCGGCGTGCCTTTGGCCCCGAAATCCGGCTGCGCATCTTCTGGGAGCAAGTGGCGCGCCTGATTTTCGCGATCGGACTGTTCGCGATCGGGCTGCACAGCATCGGCCTGCTGGTCGCGCATCTGCTGTCCTTGCTGATGACGGCGATCCTCTCTGCCCGGCTGCTCACACGCTATTATGACGCCCGCCTGCTGATCCGGGCGCCCGTCGATGCGCGCATGCGGCGAATGCTGCTCGCTTCCGGACTTGCGCTGCTGCCGACGGCGATCACGCGACGCCTGTTCATCGATCTGCCGCCGATCATCCTGAACCTGATGCTGCCGGGCAGCCGGGGGGCAACCGCCGCCGGCCTGTTCGGCATCGCCCGGAAGATCGCCACCGTTCCCCTGATCGTCCGGCAGGCCTTCCAATATGTGCTGGCCCCGCTTGCGTCCGCACAGGCGGCGATCGACCGGAAGGCGATCGGCCCGCTCTATGCCTTTTCAACCCGGCTGTCGGTGGCGTTCGTCGTGCCGATGGCCGGGCTGATCCTGCTGATCGCAGCGGATATTCTGACCCTGTTCGCCCCGGAGGCGGCGGCCGCCCTGCCCCTGCTGCTCGTGCTGGTGCTCGGGCGCGCGATCGAGGCGGTGGTGGGACCGGCCACACCGATCGTCGAGATGATCGGCCACCGCATCCTTCCTCTTCTCAACAGCGCGATCGGCCTGACGGCGTGGATCATCCTGGGCTGGCTGCTGATTCCGAGCCAGGACGCGATGGGAATGGCGATCGCAGTCAGCGTGGGCACCGTGCTGACAAGCTGGGCCGCGATGTTCGAGCTTCGAATCGCGGACGGCGTGACATCATTCGACAAAGGATCGTGGCGCTCGCTGGGAATCGCGCTGTTGGGGGTTGTCCTTCTAGCGCTTGCCGGCTTCATCCTGACGCCATTGGGCGAACGATTCCGTGCAATTTCATTGCTTTTACTGTTCTGGCCTGTGCTATGGCTGGTCCTGCGGTTTGGCTTGTCGGACACGGATCGGCTGGCGCTTGGTTCGGCCGGGCGCAAGATCGGCCTGGCGGGTAAAGCGCTTGTCTGAAGCCGATTGTGGCACCATATCGCGGCATTGTCGTAAATCCGCCTTATTGAGTTTCCAAATGGGCGGATCGAGAGTCAGTTCATAAGTGAGGCATCCCGTGAAGACTGCAGAAACCCTGCGTCCCGGATTCTGGAAGAAATCGCACCACCTTGACCGGATGACGTTCAAGGAGCTGGTCGTCGCTTACTTCCAATACCCCGCGATCATCGCCTATCTGGCGTTGGCGGCCGTTGCGATCGGCCTTTATGCATGGCGCCCGGCGCCCGTGCTGCCGACCCTTGGCTCGATCGCGGTCGCGGTCCTCGTCTATCCGCTTGCCTGGTACATCATCCACCGCTGGATCCTGCACAGCAACTGGATGTTCAAGGTGACTCCGCTGGCCGCGACGTGGAAGCGGATCCATTACGATCACCACCAGGACCCCAATCATCTGGAGGTGCTGTTCGGCGCGCTCCACACCACCGTTCCGACGATCGCGCTGGCGACGGCTCCGATCGGCTATCTGATCGGCGGGTTCGGCGGGGCGATGGCAGCGCTCGCCACCGGCATGCTGACCACCTGCTTCTATGAATTCGTCCACTGCATCCAGCATCTGGCGTTCAAGCCGCGCAACAAGCTGCTGGCCGCGATGAAGCAGCGCCACATGGCCCACCATTTCCATGACGAGACCGGCAATTTCGGCATCACCAACTATATGTGGGATCGCCTGTTCGGCACCTTCTACGAGCGCGTGAGCGAGCGGAAGAAGAGCCCGACCGTCTTCAACCTGGGCTATACGCCGGAAGTGGCCAAGCGCTGGCCCAAGGTGATGGAACTGTCGGGCGGCATCGTCGCCACGGGCCACCCGCGCCGCCGCGACCGCGCCTGATCCAACCCATATCCGGGGGCACATTTTGACCGTCACCATCCGACCCGTCGAATCGGGCGCAGATCGCAAGGCGTTCATCGAGCTGCCCTTCCGGCTCTATGCGGATGATCCCAATTGGGTGCCGCCCCTCCGCTCCGAAGTGGCGGGGATGATCGATCCGAAGAAGAATGGCTGGTTCAGCCATGCAGAGGCGCAGCTCTTCATCGCGGAACGGAATGGCAAGGTCGTCGGGCGTATTTCCGCGCATATCGATCGGCTCGCGCTCACCCAGCCGGCCGAACAGGGCATGGGGCCGGGCACCGGCAACTGGGGCCTGTTCGAGGCTGAGGACGCCGAAACCGCCGCCGCTCTGATCGCCAAGGCGGAGGACTGGCTGCGGAGCAAGGGGCTGAATCGCGCGCTTGGCCCGATCAGCCTTTCCATCTGGGAAGAACCGGGCCTGCTGGTGAAGGGTTACGACCATTCGCCGACAGTGATGATGGGGCACCACAAGCCGGCCTATCGCGACTGGATCGAAGCGGCGGGCTATGCGCCGGCAAAGTCGCTCTACACCTATGACGTTGACATCACGCAGCCCTTCCCCGGCATCGTCGAGCGCGTGATCGCGGCGGGCGAGCGTAACCAACGCATCCACATCCGGCGGGTCAACAAAGCGCGCTTTGCCGAAGAAGCGGCGCTGATCCTGGGCATATTGAACGATGCCTGGAGCGACAATTGGGGCTTCGTTCCCCTGACCCAGCCGGAGATCGACGATGTCGGCAAGAAGCTGAAGCCGATCGTGTTCGAGGACCTGATCCGCATTGCCGAGGTGGATGGCGAGCCGGTTGCGTTCATGATCACCCTTCCCGACCTCAATGAAGCGATCAAGCCGCTGAAGGGATCGCTGCTCCCCTTCGGCTGGGCCAAGCTGTTGCTGTGGCTCCGCCAGCCCAAGGTCCGCACGATGCGCGTGCCGCTGATGGGCGTGGTGAAGCGGCTGCAATCCTCGCGTCTCGCCAGCCAGCTCGCCTTCATGATGATCGAATATATCCGCCGCGATGCGACCACGCGCTATGGTGCAAGCCGCGGCGAGATTGGCTGGATCCTCGACGACAATCAGGGCATGCGCGCCATCGCCGAGATGATCGAAAGCAAGATCAACCGCGAATATGTAATCTACGAAAAGCGGTTCTGACCGATGGCGAACGGCCCGTTAAGCACGACGAGCTGAAAGCCCGGGCGGATCGAACCACCATCCTCATCGTTCGTCCATCACGACCATTCCGGTCCAGTAACAGGAGACGATGATGAAGAGCCTCTTCCTAATCGCGGCCCTGACGATGAGCACAGCAGCTCTCGCCCAACAGACACCCCCTGCCGATCCGTCGATGCCGATGCCGCAGAGCGAGCCGATGAATACGCCGGCTCCACCCGCGCCGCCCGCCGCCCCTGACGCAATGGCGGCTCCCGGCGCTGCCCAACCCGGCGGAACGCCGACCGTGCAGATGGGACCGCCGGTCAACAATCCCCCGCCCCCGGCGCCGGCCGAATATCCGCGTTGTTCGAGGACGGTGACGGATCAGTGCGTGCAGCGCGGCGGGCGCTGATCAGTTTCTGAGTTCGATCCAGGTCGGGGCATGGTCGCTGGCCTTGTCCCGACCGCGATATTCCTTGTCCACATCCGCCTCGACCAGCCGGTCAGCCGCCTGCGGACTGAGCATCAGATGGTCGATGCGGAACCCCGCGTCGCGCGGCCAGGCGCCTGCCTGATAATCCCAGAATGTCCAGACAGGCCCCACCGGGTGGCGGGTCCGGATCGCGTCGGTCCACCCCTGAAAGCTGAGCCTGCGGAACGCGGCGCGGCTTTCCGGCTGCATCAGCGCATCCATCGCCATGGCGCGGGGTGAGAATACGTCGGCGTCCGTCGGGATGACGTTATAGTCGCCCGCCAACACCGCAGGCACCTCTTCAATAAGCAGCGCCTCAGCACGGCGGGCCAGCCGATCCATCCAGCGCAGCTTATAGTCGAATTTGGGTCCAGGCTGCGGATTGCCGTTTGGCAGATAGATGGACGCGACGCGGATGCCGGCCACGTCCGCCTCTATATAGCGGCTGTGCTCGTCCTCCGGCTCACCATCCAGCCCGCGCTGGATCTCGACCGGATCTGCGCCTTTCGCGAGGATCGCGACGCCGTTGAAGCCCTTCTGACCGTGCCAGACCGCTCCATAGCCGGCGGCACGAATATCCGCCTCCGGGAAGGTTTCGTCGCTGCTTTTCAGTTCCTGCAGGCAAACCACGTCAGGCGCGGTTTCCTGCAACCATTCGACAAGGCGCGGCAACCGCGCCTTGATGCCGTTGACGTTGTAGGTCGCGATCCGCACTAGATCGAAAAGCTCGATCCACAACCGCAGCCCGATGCCGCGTTGGGATTGGTCACCTTGAAGGCAGCGCCGCCAAGCGATTCGACATAATCGACCGAACCGCCACGGACGAGTTCAAGGCTGATGGGGTCGACGACAAGCGTTGCGCCGGCCGCCTCGATCTTGAGATCGTCCGATTCCACAGCTTCCGCGAGACCGAAGCGATATTGAAAGCCGGAACATCCCCCGCCTTCGACCGCAAGCCGCAGGATAGCGGGCTTGCCTTGCTTACCCGCGATCGCGGCAACGCGCGCGGCAGCGGACGGAGTCAATTCCATGGATGCGGCGGTATTCATGACGTTGAGATAGGAAGATTGCCGGTCACCGGCAAGCACCAGCGTCAATCGTTGCTTTCGTCCTCAGGACCACCGACGGCAACCTGGGTTTCCGCCGCGGCGGCGCGCTGCTGCACGGCCACCAGATAATCGGACGACTGCAGGAAGGGGATCGGGTTCACCGCACGGCCGTCGATGCGCACTTCATAGTGCAGGTGGCTGCCGGTCGAACGGCCGGTCGATCCCATGCGGCCGATCAGCTGACCCCGCTTCACGCGGGTATTTGCCGGCACCACCAGCTGCGACATGTGACCATAGCGGGTCTGGATGCCCTTGCCGTGGTTGATCTCGATGAACTTGCCGTAGCCGTTTACCCATTGCGAACGACCGACGATGCCATCGGCCGCCGCATAGATGGGCGTACCCATCGGGCCGGGAATATCCACGCCGGCATGCATCGCGGCGCTGTGACGGAACGGGTCGGACCGAACGCCGTAAAGGCTGGTGAACGAAAGGCTCGCCACCGGCTTCTGCGACGGAATCGACATCACGCCCTGTTCCAGCTGCTCCAGCTTCTTCCACGAAAGGAAAAGCTCCCGGAATTCGGGATCGGCATCCTTGACCGCGTTCTTGGTGTCGACGGGCTCGTAAGGGCCGCCCATCGCACCGCCGCCCCGATGGAACCGGACCGGCTTAAGACCCAGCGCACGGATTGCCTTGCTGGTTTCCTTGTAACGGGCGTCTGTCACGCCCTTTGCCGCTTCAGCGAAAGCAAGCTGGTTTTCGTCCAGCGACTGAAGGCGGGAAATCAGGTCATCTTCGGCTTCCTGCGGCAGCAGCTTGGCAAGCGCGGCGCTGTTGCCCTGGCCGGAAAGCAGCGCGACGAGGAAAGCCTGCCGCTTTTCGAGCCGCAGCGCATGGGCCTCAACCTCGGCACGCATCGCTTCGATCTTCTGCTCCATCACGGCGACGCGCGCCTGCCGATTGGCGGCCAACGTCATCGTGTTGGCGCCCATGGCGAACTGGACGGCTGCAAACACGGACCAGCCGACGATCGCCAGCACCACCGAGACGGCGAGCATCTGCGTGCGCACGCTCAGGCGAACGCGACGAAGCGTGGAGCCATCGTGGAAGAATAAATCACGGGTTTTGAAAATCGATCGGAACCGGGTCTGCAGACCTGCGTTCTGTGCAAACGAAAAGATGCTCATGCGACCCCGGCGACCCTAAAAGCTACCACTCCGCCGAAGTTTTCAGCGCAGCATTTCTATCTTGCTACCATGGCGGACTTGCCCCTCCGGCCGCGGTCTGAGGGTTTTGGGGGGGCAAAGGTTAACCGGCAATAGCAACGTCACGATCAAGCGTTAAACTGGCTGAGTCGCGCGCCGAGTCGTTTAATCGCGCAAGATGAGTCACTTCCAAGGATAGGCGAAAAGCGTCATCCGCCTTTGGGCCATTACCTCCGATGCCGGCGAATCGAATCTTCAGGGGAGCGCCTTGACCGCTTCCAGCACGTCTTCCGCATGCCCCGCCACCTTCACCTTGCGCCACACCCGCGCAATGCGTCCGGCCGGATCAATGAGGAATGTCGCACGCTCTATCCCCATGTATTTCCTGCCATACATGCTCTTTTCCACCCAGGTGCCATAGGCTTCGCAAAGTGCGCCATCCGGGTCGCTCGCCAGCGCGACCTTCAGCTTGTGCTTGTCGATGAAATTGCGGTGCTTGCGGACGCTGTCCTTGGATACGCCCAGCACAACCGCTCCAACCGCCGCGAACGCATCGGCGAGCGCGGTAAAATCCTGCGCCTCACGGGTGCAGCCGGTCGTATCATCCTTGGGATAGAAATAGAGGACCAGCGGCTTGCCCCGATAATCCGCGATCCGTCCGCGCCCGCCTTCCAGCGATTCAAACTCGATGTCCGGCGCCATGTCGCCGGGTTGCGGTCCATCGGTCATCATGCCTGCTCCTCACTGCGGGCGACGATCTGCCGCCATTGCTTGCTCACCGTCTGCCGCGCCTGAGCATAGGCCGCAAGCAGCCCTTCCCAATCTTCGGCCCCACAGGCCCGGGCGATCAAGGCCCGGGTCGCCGCGATCGGCGGCTCTGCGGCATCCGGCGCCACCAGGCGCGTCGTCACCAGCAATCTGGCGAGAACACCGTGAGCATCGGCGAATTCAGGCGGTAGCAGTCCCTTCTCGATCAGCGCCGCGATGGCATCGCCCAGGCGTGGGTGGAAGCCGGTGCAATGCTCGAGCTGGGTCACATGAACGCAGAACTCCAGATCGACCAGACCGCCCTCGATCAGCTTGGCATCAAGCGGTCCGGCGGGCGGTTTATGCGCGGCCATATCGGCGCGCATCTTGACCGCATCCCGCAAAAGAACCGCGGTTTCCCGCGGCCGAGCCAGCACCTCTGCAAGGATGTCCGCCACCGCGCCACGCGCCTTTTCCGATCCGAATACCGGCCGGGCGCGGGCCAGCGCCATATGTTCCCATGTCCAGGCATTCTCGCGCTGGTAACGATCGAAGGAATCGACCGACACAGCCAGCAGCCCCTGCGCGCCCGATGGCCGCAGCCGCGTATCAACCTCGTACAGCGGGCCGGACGCGGTCGGCACGGACAAGGCCGCCGTCACGCGCTGCGCCAGCCGGTTGTAGTAGCGCGTGGCGTCGAGCGGCTTCGCCCCATCGGATTGCGCGCCATGATCGCCGGTGAACATGTAGATCAGGTCGAGATCGGACGCGTGGGTCAACGCCTGCCCACCGAGCCGGCCCAGGGCCAGCACGACGAACTCGCTGTCCGGGATAACGCCGTGATTTGCCTGGAAATCCTCGATCGTCGCCTGGGTCAGCCGATTGAGCGCGGCCTCCGCCACGCGGGCATATCCGGCCGCGACATCCATCGGATCAGTGGCCGCTTCGATCAACTGAACGCCCAGCGCGAACCGCTTCTCGTTCACCCGCTGCCGGGTGCGGTCGAGAAGCATCTGGTAGTCGTCATCCTCCTCGCCCGCCGAAAGGATTTCGACCAGATTTTCGACCGATCCGGGCTGATCGAGCGCGCTTGCGTCGATCAATCCGTCGAGCAATTCGGGCCTGCGTCCAAGCGCATCGGCCAATGTCGGCGCCAGCGCCAATATGTCCCCAAGCATCCGGGCAAGCGCGGGGCGAGCCTCCAGAAGGCGGAAGAAGTTGATCGCGCTCGGCAGGCGATTGATGATGTCATCCAGGCGATTGATCGCCGCGGTGGGATCGGCCGCCTTGCCCAGCGCTTCGATCAGGCCGGGCAGCACCGCCTCCAGCGCATTCCGGGCTGCCTCGCTGCGCAACGCCCGGACCGATCCGTTACGCCATTTCTCGATCCGGTCACGGGCGGCATCCACGTCGTTGAATCCGGCGTCTGTCAGGACCTGGTGGATCCGTTTCCCCTCATGCGGAAGGCCGGTCGCATTCTCATCCTCCAGCGCATCGTAGATCGCACCGACGGCCTCGACATGGGGGGCGAGCAGGTCAAGCAGCGCCGCGCCGTCCTCCAGTCCGTGAAGCCGCGCAACCCCGTCCAACGCCTCGCCATCCGGGGGAAAGCGGTGGGTCTGCTGATCGTCGATCATCTGCAGCCTATGCTCGATGGTCCGGAACAACCGATAGGCCGTCGTCATGGCTTCGGCGATTTCAGCCGGGATTCGCCCGGCATCCGCCAGCGCAGCCAGCGCCGGCATCGTCGCCGGTACGCGCAGGGCTGGTTCCCGCCCGCCATGGATGAGCTGATGGATCTGCGCGAAGAATTCGATTTCCCGGATACCGCCACGCCCGCGCTTCAGGTCAAATCCGGGGCCGAAACGCTGGCCGCTTGCATGGTGATCCCGAATGCGGCGGGATATGCCCCGGATTTCAGCAATCGCCCCGAAATCAAGCGCCCGCCGCCAAACGAACGGGCGGATCGCATCGAGAAAATGGTTTCCGACGCGAAGGTCGCCTGCCGCTGCCCTGGCGCGGATGAAGGCGGCACGCTCCCAGGCCAGAGCGCTGGATTCATAATAGCCGATCGCGGCATCCACCGGCAGCGCGATCGGCGTCGCTTCGGGAGAAGGCCGAAGCCTGAGATCGACGCGGAATACATGCCCCACCCCGTCGCGCGCCTGCAGCAATTCGACCACGCGGCGGCCGATCCGGACGGCGGCCTCGACCGGCTCCTCCCGCTCCCGGTGCGGCAAAATATTGGGGTCGAACAGCAATATCGGATCGATATCCGACGAATAGTTCAGTTCCTGGCTGCCATGCTTGCCCAGCGCAATCACCGAAAAGCCGCCGGCCGGTGCATCGGGTGTCCGTTCGGCAATGGCAGCGGCAATGGCGCCGTCCAACGATCGATCCGCCAGATCGGACAAGGCCGTCACCACATCTTCCAGCGCGATTTCGCCCGCGATATCGGCGATGGCCAGAACCAGGGCCAGCCCCTGCCGCTCCGTCCTCAATCGCTCCCCGACCGGTGCCTCTTCCCCCGGCGCAAGGGCGATCGCCCCGGCCAGATCGCCCGCCTGCAGCGCGGCCACCAGTTCCGGCCGGCGGCCGATCAGCATCCGGAGGAAAGGTGCGAACCGATCCGCACGTTCGAGGGCCTGGGCGATGGGTTTGGGGGAGACTGTTGCCTTCATATCACAGCTCATAAGTCGCGAAATGCAAAGAAGGCAATCAATACGCAACCCAAGCGATTTCCGTGCGTTCGGGCATTATGAAACCAATGGATAAATCTGCACGGATGAGCGAGGAAAGCCGCATCATCGTTGTCGGCAAGCCGCTGGCATCGCAAGGTGTCGGTGAAGCGCTTCGTTCGGCATACCGTCCATCGGCGGAAAATCTACCGCGCGATATCGCTGACTGCCTTGCCCGGCTGAACTAAGTCACATCACGATCTCGGCTGAGATCGTCCACCTGATCCATGATCGTATCGAGGGGGGTACGTCCACCGCTGTCCGGGCTATCCCGGCGTGACGGCAGCGATCCGTCGTTCAACAGTGCTTCCAGCGCCACGCGCCCGCGTGCCACGCGGCTCTTGATCGTCCCGACCGCGACGCCGCAGATTTCCGCCGCTTCCTCATAGGCAAAGCCACCGGCGCCCACCAGGATGAGCGCCTCGCGCTGCGGTTGCGGCAGATGAAGCAGGGCACGTTGCATGTCGCCAAGCTCGACATGGCGATCCTGGCTGGCCGGGGCCGCCAGTAGCCGGTCCGCCGCCAGATCATCCCATTCACCCTTGAAGCGGGCGCGGCGCATCTGGGAAAGATAGAGGTTGCGCAAGATGATGAAGGTCCACGCCCGCATGTTGGTGCCGGCCTGGAAACGCTTCCGCGCCGCCCATGCCTTCATCAGCGTTTCCTGGACCAGATCGTCGGCGACATCCCGGTTGCCCGACAAGGACCGCCCGAATGCACGAAGATGCGGAATCACCAGCGCCAGCTGATCCTTGAAATCGGCATCGGACAGCGATTCGTGCGGCGGATCCTCCGCCCCTTCTTCATTCACCAAGGAAGATCTCGCATCATTCATGAAGAGCCCGGGTCATCGAGACAAGCGCATGCACGATGTGGCACTGGATAACCCAACCACTTCGCATTCGCCATCGCATATTGCGAAGGTGCGCCACTTTTTCTCTGTTAAATCAAAATGATTGCAGCAAAGGCCACAATAACCAGCAGGAGCGAGATAGACAGCACATAGCGTGTAACGTGCGGGGTCGATCCGGCCCTCGCTTCATCCTTTGTCCGATGGACTTCTTCTTCCTGCATCATTCGCCCCTCGACGGTTCATGCACTCAACGCTTCGTCTCAGGGGCGGTTCCGCAGGCGTGATGAACTTCACCCGACAGGAGCAGTCGCCTGATCGAAAAACAGCGCCTGGGCGATCGCCGCCTTGACCGTCGAACGCTGGAAGGGCTTCGTGATCAGGAAAGTCGGTTCCGGACGCTCGCCCGTCAGCAATCGCTCCGGGAAGGCGGTGATGAAGATCACGGGCACCTCGAATTCCGCGAGGATATCCTTGACCGCATCGATGCCGGAACTGTCGTCGGCCAACTGGATGTCGGCAAGCACCAGCCCCGGGCGGTTCGCCAGCGCCTGCGCGACTGCTTCATCACGTGTCACCGCAACGCCGGTCACTTCATGGCCGAGATCGCGGACGATCGTCTCCAGATCCATCGCGATGATCGGCTCGTCTTCGATGATGAGAACGTCCGCGCGGGTCTGCGCCTCGATTTCAGCCAAGGCCTCCGCCACGAGTTCGTCGATTTCACTGCCATCGATTCCGATCAGATAACCGGCATCCTCAGGGGTGAAGCCTTCCATCGCGGTCAGCAGCAACGCCTGCCGCGACATCGGGGTGATTCGCGAAAGGCGCGCGCGCGCGATGACTTCAGGGGCAGCGGCCGTGCCCTGATCGTCCCGGCCATCGTCATCGACATGGGCGGACATCCAGATAACCTGGAAGGTCCGGTACAGGCCCAGCCGGGCATCGACGTCGCGCGGAAACTGGTCTGGTGCGGCGATGATCGCCTCAAGCGTCGCCTTCACATAGGCATCCCCATGAACCTGACTGCCTGTCAGGGCGCGCGCATAACGGCGCAGGAACGGAAGATGTGGTGCCAATTGTTGACCTAGCGACATGATGGGGCTTTCTCCTGCGTTTCACGTCTACCTTGCCGGGGCCGAGACGCATTGCAAGTCCGCTCTCCCCGCCCGATCGCCAATGGGGCAGATCGTCGCTGTGGAACCAACGAGTAAGTTTTTTGTTTCATGCTCCACGTGCGGGTTCTATCGAACGTCGACGAAAGCGAATATGCCCGCCACAAGGCGATCATATCGCAAACCGAACGAACGTTTTCCGATGGGGGCGTGTCTTGGGGCCGAAAGGTGAGAAAAGAGGGGTGAAAACAAAGCCTCCCGCTAGACAGAGAAGTTCCGACGTGGAGGGCGCCAACGGCAGCGTTGGTCGCGCGCTCCGATCTGTCTATCAGAAAACCGTGGATGAGGACATTCCAGCCGAGATGCTCGACCTTCTCGGTAAGCTAGGATGATGGTCAGGGGCCGATGAACCACGGCCCCCACACGGAGATTACCAGCCGCGAGGCTAAAGAGTCGCTTGTGAGCCGCTTCGCCCATCTTTCGACAGGCATGAAGATGCTCCTGTGGCTTAGCGTGGCGCTGTTGCCGCTGGTCGTCATCATCATCTTCGCATCGCTTCAAACTACCAGCAGCGCCGATTTCGAACGGCGATCGTTGCTGCGTGTCGCACTCAGCGAAAGCGCGCGCCGGCTCGGCGCCGAAATCGCAACGGACGTGATGGCCCTGCGCGTATCGGCCGACGCATTCGCCGATGATCGCTTCGAAAACCGGATGTGCGATCGCGCGGCCAGCATCCTTTCCACCACCGCAGGCGACATCACCCGATTCGCAGTGCTGAACAAGGCGGGCACGAAGGTATGCGGAACGCCGGGCTTTGTGCCCGCATTGCCAGCGGAAATTCCCCAGCCAGGCGTGGTCCGGACGCAGATCGATCCTCAAGAGCGCCATCTGGCCATCACCCTCGCCAGCGATGGCGGCCGTTTCATAGCGACGGCGATCTATACGGATGAAAAGCTTTCCCGCCTGAGTCGCCCGGCCAGCTTCGGCTCGCCCTATATTTTGCGGTTGAAGCAGGACAATCGCATCCTGACGCTCGTCGACGGATTCAACGATCGCCCGTTCAGCAGGATCGACACGCTGGCCGCACCCGTCAGCCAGATGCCGTTCCTGCTGGAAATGAGCGTGCGCAAGCAGCCTTTGTCCGCCTCCGAAACGGTGACGATGCTGCTCCCTCTGCTGATGTGGGCGGCCGCCGCGATCATCGGCTGGCTCGTCGTTGATCGGCTGATCCTGCGCCCCCTGTTCCAGCTTCGGACAGCGGTCGCCGCCTATCAACCCGGGCAATTGCTGGAACCCTACCGCCAGATGTCGACTCCGGCGAAGGAAATCAGGGAACTTGGCGACACATTTCGCGCCATCACAGAAACCGTGGCCGCGCACGAAGCTCAACTGGCGCTTGGTTTGAGCCGACAGACCAGGTTGACGCGCGAGGTGCATCACCGGGTGAAGAACAATCTGCAGGTGGTCTCCAGTCTCATCAACCTGCATGCCCGTGGGGCAAAATCGTCCGAAGCGGTGGAAGCCTATGCCTCGATCCAGCGTCGCGTGGATGCGCTCGCCGTCGTTCACCGCAATCATTATGCCGACATGGAAGAAAATCGGGGCGTGGCCCTTCGTCCTCTGGTCGGGGAAATTGCCGCCAACCTTCGCGGCAACGCACCACCGGCCGCCGCGCGCCTGACGATCATGCTCAATATCCCGCCCTATTATGTCAGCCAGGACGTTGCCGTGCCCGTGGCCTTCATGATCACCGAATTGGTCGAGCTGGCGATGATGTGCGATCCCAAAACAAATATCACCATCGCCGTCGAACCGATGGCCGAGGAGAATCGCGGCCACCTGATCATCACCTCACCTGCCCTGGCCGACAGCAGAAAGCTGCGCGCCAAGCTGGCGGAACGTTATGGCCGGGTATTGGAAGGACTGGCGCGTCAACTTCGCGCGCCGTTGGAAAGAGATGAAAAAGCTGGGAAATTCTCGGTTTCCTTTGCGACTCTCGGCTCTGACTGATTTTTTCGAAAAAAATTTCGAATTTGTGGGAACCGCCGTTCAAAAGGGACGTTCTGCACCACGGATAGTGACCTTTTGCCCCCCCGCTCTCACTATCCAAGACATGGGCCCGGATGCGTCAACCACCCCCCGGTGGCGCAGCCGGGCCCAAAATCTTTTCGGCAGAAAGTCCTTCCGCAAACGGAACAGATTCGGGGTTTCATGCATTACAGCCTTCACCCGCTTTGCGGGCGCGCTTGTTAGGAGATCATAGATGCTGCGCAAATATCTTGGGCTTGCCGTCGTCGCCGGTGCTCTGCTGGTTTCGGCCTGCAACACGGTGGCGGGCGCTGGCGATGACTTGAAGTCAGTCAGCAGCACCGCCGAGGATGCCATCAACAAATAAAGATAACAGCCAATCGCCGCCGGGACATCCGGCGGCGGGAGGTATCAGGAATCGGCCGCCTCGTTTTCCCGAGCCCGGCGCCGTTCGGTAAACCAGATGGCGACCAACGCAATTTCGTAAAGCATGATCAGCGGGATCGCGAGCATGAGCTGCGATACCACATCAGGCGGGGTGAACACCGCCGCCAGCGCGAACGCCACCACAATCATGTAGCGCCGCACCCCTTTAAGCTGCTGGCGTGTGACCAGCCCGGCGCGTTCCATCAGCATCAGCAGCACCGGCAGCAGGAACGCGATGCCGAATGCCATGATGAACTGCATGACGAAGCTCAGATAATTGCCGACTGCGGGCAGCGCTTCCTGCTCCACACCGCCCAGATCGCCCTGGAAGCTCAACAGGAATTTGAGCGCGACGGGAATCGCGAAATAATAGGCCAGCGACGCACCCATCAGGAACAGGACCGGCGTGGCGATGAGGAACGGAAGCAGCGCCCCCTTCTCGCTCTTGTAAAGGCCGGGGGCGACGAACATCCAGATCTGGTTGGCGATGACGGGAAAGGCGACCATGAGCGCCGCGAAGAACGCCACCTTCACCTGCACCAGAAACGCTTCGAACACCTGCGTGTAGATGATCTTGCCCTGCCCGGCGGCCGCCAATGGCTGGACGAGGAAGGTGAAGATCGGTCGGGCGAAGTAGAAGCAGACCGCGAATGCCACGAGCAGCGCCGCAACCGACCAGAGCAGTCGGCGGCGAAGTTCGATCAGATGGTCGAGCAATGGCGCCCGGCTGTCATCGATGTCCTTCACTTGGGATCATCACCTAGCCGGGTTTCGGGAGAGGCAGGCTCCGACGCCGCGGGTTCATCGGGCGCGGGCTCGTCAGGCGCCGGTAAGGACGGCGTTTCCGTGTCGTTCATATCGGGCATCGGATGCTCACGCATGATCCGCGCATTCTCTTCGGCCCATTTCTTTTGCATTTCTTCCAGCTCGGCCTCGCGGATCATGGTATCGAGCCCGGACCGGAAATGGCGAGCGACACCGCGCGCCCGCGCGACCCATTGGCCAACGGTCCGCATGGCGCGGGGCAGATCCTTGGGGCCGATCACCAGAAGCGCCACAATGGCGCACAGCAGCAATTCGGTCGGCGCAATATCGAACATGGCCGCTGCCTAGTCGAGAACGAGGACGTTCGAAAGCGTTCTCACGCAACTCGCAGTCGGAATCACCGATTCACGACCGTTCAGTTGGCCCGAGGGTCCTCGACCGCCGGGGCACGTTCGGCTTCGATCGGGCGGGCGGGCGGCGCGTTGTCGATGCGCTGCTGCGCCTTCGGCAGATCGTCGTCCTCGCTCATGCCCTTCTTGAAGCTCTTCAGGCCTTTGGCGACATCGCCCATCATGTCGGAGAAACGGCCCTTGCCGAACAGCAGCAAGATGACAATCCCGACAATCAGCCAATGCCAGAGGCTGAAACCACCCATGATAAATCTCCTATCGATATCTTTATCTAGTCGCTTTCGTCGGCGCTTTCCAGTTCAAGTGCACCAAGACTCTCATCCACCGGATCGAGCAGGCCCGCCGCCTTCAGATCGTCGATCCCCGGCAGGTCACGGCGGCTCGCCAGGCCGAAATGGGCCAGAAATCCGGGAGTCGTAGCATAGATCAAGGGACGCCCCGGCGTCTCGCGCCGTCCGGCCGGGCGCACCCAGCCCGCCTCCATCAGCACATCGAGCGTGCCTTTCGAAATCTGGACACCCCGAATCGCTTCGATCTCGGCCCGGCTGACCGGCTCATGATAAGCGATGATCGCCAATGTCTCGACGCCCGCGCGACTCAGCTTGCGGGGTTCCTCCCGCTCACGGCGCAGGATGTGGGCCATGTCGGGCGCGGTCTGGAAATGCCAACGCCCGCCCCGCTCCACCAACTGGATGCCGCGCCCGGCATAGTCCGTCTGAAGCAGTTCCAGCGCGGTCGCGATGTCGACCCGGTCGCCGACATAGGCGCGCAGTTCGGCAACCGTCAGCGGTGCCTCCGCCGCGAACAGCGCCGCTTCCACCGCGCGCATTCCCTGATCCGGCCTTTCCATCAGGCGGCCCTTACGAACAAAGGTGAAAAGGCGGCGTCCTGCTTCACGGAAACCTTGCCCTGTCGGGCAAGCTCAAGCACCGCGACAAAGCTGGAGGCGAGTGCCGAACGCCGGTAATCCTCATCACCGCCACCCGGCAGGAAGGTTTCGATCCGCGTCCATTCGATCCGCTCGCCAAGCATGGAGGCGACCCGTTCGAGAGCCGCTTCCAGCGACATGACCGGCCTGCGCGACACGCGGTGGACCGCGGGCCGCGTCCTCGCCATCACGGCGCCATAGGCGGAAATCAGCTCGAAAATCTCGACATCCCAGGCCGTTCGCCGGATCGTGCGAAGCCCCTCCGGCATTCCGCGCAGGAAAACGTCACGGCCGATGCGGTCGCCGCCCATTAGACGAGCACCTGCTTCCCGCATCGCATCCAGCCGCTGCAGGCGAAGCTGCAGTCGGAGCGCCAGTTCCTCAGGACTTGGGTCCGCCTCCACATCGCGGGGCAGCAGCAGGCAGGATTTCAAATAGGCAAGCCATGCCGCCATCACGAGATAATCGGCCGCGATCTCCAGTTTCAGAGAGCGAGCGTCGGCGATAAACGACAGATATTGCTCGACCAGGGCGAGGATCGAGATTTCGCGCAGATCGACCTTCTGCGTGCGGGCCAGCGCCAGAAGAAGATCGAGCGGCCCTTCCCAGCCGTCCAGCGCAAGCGTCAGCACATCGGCGGGTGCTTCACGGCGCGGCGGGCTGTCTTCGAATTCCACGTCCATAGCTCTATCCACAAAGCGTGCCCCTTCCAAGGGACAGGCTTTCAGGGAAATCAGGCCAGTGCCAGCAGCGCATCCCGCTTGGCGACAAGGTCGGCGAACTCGGCGGCGGTGGGAGGGGTCGCGATCGTCGCCATCGCCGCGTCAAGGCGGCGAAGAGCATCGGGCGAGATATCGTCGACCGCATTGGCAATGGCCTGCATCTCATTCATCCGGCCCCAGCAGTCGAGTGCGATATCGCAGCCGGCGGCGATCACCTCGGCGGCCAGCGCTCCGCGCTCACCCTTCAGCGCCTTCATGTCGAGATCGTCGGACATCAGCAGCCCGTCAAAGCCGATCCGACCGCGGATGATCCGGTCGATCACCACGGGAGATAGGCTGGCCGGGCGTTCCGCATCCCAGGCGGTGTAGACGACATGTGCGGTCATCCCCATCGGCGCGTCGTTCAACCGCTCGAACGGCGCGATGTCGATGTCGAGCGCGGCATCGTCCGCCGTCACCACCGGCAGTTCAAGATGGCTGTCGGCGGTCGCGCGGCCATGGCCCGGCATATGCTTCACGACGCCGACCACGCCGCCGTCGCGCAGGCCGTCCAGAATGGCGCGGCCGAGGGAAGCCACCCGCAGAGGCTCCGCGCCCAACGCGCGGTCGCCGATGATGTCGTGCGTTTCCGGCTGGCGAACGTCCAGCAGCGGCAGGCAGTTCACGCTGATCCCGACTTCCGACAGGATCAGCGCGATGGCATGGGCGTTCGCGCGCGCGGCTTCCAGCGCGGACATCGGCGCCTTTTCGTAGAGCGCATCGAACATCTGGCCCGCCGGAAATTCCGGCCAGATCGGCGCCTGCATCCGCGCCACCCGCCCGCCTTCCTGATCGATCAGGATCGGCAGATCGGCGCGGCCGTCGAGCGAGCGCAGGTCATCGGTCAAGGCGCGAAGCTGGTCGCGATCGGCAATGTTGCGCTTGAACAGGATATAACCAGCCGGCGCCGCTTCCCTGAAAAACGCGCGCTCATCAGCGGTCAGCGTTTCTCCCGAAAGGCCGAAGATCGCGGGTTTCATTGGGCGATCACCATGCAGTTTTCACCCGCCACTTTCAGCCGGCCGCAGATGTCGCGGGCCTGATCGTTCGACCCTGCATCGGTCCGCAGCCGGTAATAGGTCCGCCCGCCAACCGTGGCCGACATCACCTGACTCTGCATCTCCGCCAGGAAAGCGAAGCGCGAAGACATCTTCTTCCAGGCGGCATTTGCCACTTTCTCGGAATCAAACGCGCCGAGCTGTATCACCGACCCGCCACTGCCTGCCGCAGCCGTGCGCGCGGCCTTGGCGGCTGGCGGCGGCGCGGTCAGCATACCGCCGGATTCCGGAATTTCAGCGGTGGCGCTGCGCCCCGCCGAAGGCTCTGACGCATCATTTTTCACGGGCGTGGCAACAGCGGCAACCGGCGCTTCGGGGACCGCGCTCAGGTCGATCGCGCCATCCGGTGCAGCACCGGCGCTGGTCGCAAACGCGGCGTCGCCCTTGCCCTGCACGTCCATGCCGCCCGGTTCTTCCGGTTTCACCTTATAGTCGCCCTGTGGAGCCGCGATCAGATCGCCGTCACCGGTTGCAGCCTCGCCGCCGCTTCGTGCCCAATAGATTCCGCCAACGATAAGGGCCAGCAGCGCAAGGAAGATCAGCAGCGCGATTGCGACCTTGAAGGGCGAGATGCTGTCGCGATCGTCCTCGTCCTCGACCGCTTCCAGCCAGGGCAGGCGATCTTCATCGCGCAAGTCCAGGCCATCGCGGTAACGATCGGTCATCACTGCATCTCCTCGACGGCCGCCACCCCCATGATCGCCAGGCCATTACGGATGATCTGCCCGATTCCGTTCGCGAGGAAAAGACGAGCACGGCTGGTTTCCATCGCATCGGCGACCAGAACCCGCCGATCCGGCCGATCATTGCCCATGTTGAAGAAGGCATGGAAGGCAGCAGCCAGATCATAAAGGTAGAAGGCGACGCGGTGCGGCTCACGGCTGGCGGCGGCCGACTCGACGAGCCTCGGGAATTGGGCAGCCAGCTTCACCAGCGCCAGTTCCTCCGCATCGAGCAGCGCCATGTCCACCGGACCATCGACCGCGATCCCCGCCTCCGCCGCCTTGCGGTTGATCGAACGGATACGGGCATGGGCATATTGGACGTAGAAGACGGGATTGTCCTTCGACGCCTCGACCACCTTGGCGAAGTCGAAATCCATCTGCGCGTCCGCCTTGCGGGTGAGCATGGTGAAGCGGACGACGTCCTTGCCCACCTCGTTCACCACATCGGCCAGCGTCACGAAATTGCCCGAGCGCTTCGACATCTTCACCGGCTCGCCCGCCCGGAGCAGGCGGACCATCTGGACCAGCTTCACATCGAACGGCACTTTGCCTTCCGTCAGCGCCTCGACCGCCGCCTTGATGCGCTTGACGGTGCCTGCGTGATCAGCGCCCCAGATGTCGATCAGCGCGTCCGCCGACTGCGCCTTCTGGAAATGATAGGCGAGATCGCCGCCGAAATAGGTCCAGCTGCCGTCCGACTTCTTGACCGGACGATCCTGATCGTCGCCGAACCGGGTCGAACGGAACAGCGTGAGCTCAACCGGTTCCCAGTCTTCGGGCGTCTCGCCCTTGGGCGCTTCGAGCACACCTTCATAAATCAATCCGCGCGCACGGAGCGTTTCGATCGCAGCATCCGCCTTGCCCGCCGCATGCACCGCGGCTTCGGACGAGAAAAGATCGTGATGAATGCCAAGCAGCGCCAGGTCGTGCTTGATCATCTCGATCATGGAGGCGACTGCGGCCGTGCGGAATATCGCCAGCCATTCGCTTTCCGGCGCGCCGACAAAGCGGTCGCCATACTCAGCGGCGAGCGCCTGCCCGACCGGTTTCAGATAGTCGCCGGGGTAGAGCCCTTCCGGAATCTCGCCAATATTCTCGCCCAGCGCCTCGCGATAACGCAGGTGCGCGGAGCGGGCGAGCACGTCCACCTGCCCGCCGGCATCGTTGACATAATATTCGCGGATCACCTTATGGCCGGCATATTCGAGCAGGCTTGCCAGCGCATCGCCCACTACCGCGCCCCGGCAATGGCCCATATGCATGGGGCCGGTCGGGTTGGCCGAGACATATTCGACGTTGACCGTCGCCCCCTTGCCGACGGCGGACTTGCCATAGTCATCGCCCGCTTCGTGGATCGCGGCCAGTTCCGCCCGCCAGGCATTGTCGGTCAGGCGCAGATTGATGAAGCCGGGGCCGGCGATATCCGCGGATTCGACGCCCGGCACCTTCACCAGACCGGCCACCAGAAGTTCCGCCAGAGCACGCGGGTTCGTGCCCGCAGGCTTGGCAAGCACCATCGCCGCATTGATTGCCAGATCGCCATGCGACGCATCGCGCGGCGGCTCGATCGCGATGGCCTTTCGCGAAAGGCCGCCCGGCAGCGCGCCGGATGCTTCGAGCGCATCCAGGATATCGTCAACATGCGTGGCAAAGCGGGCGTAGAGCGTGGTCACTTTCGGGCGGAATCCATCTTGTGGGTCAGCTGAAGGCCGCGCCTTAGCCGAAACCGCGCCGGATGGTCCAATAGAGTCGTCTCCCGGCCCACCCTTTGATGTCATCTCTTTGATGTCATCCTGACGAAAGTCAGGATCCATGAACACCGCCCTGTCCTGAAAAGTCCGTGTTCATGGATGCCGGTTTTCGCCGGCATACGATTGAGCCGCTTCTAGAACCCTTCCGGCAAGTCGATCGGCCCGACCAGTTCCCGATAGCGCGATATGGCGAAACGGTCGGTCATTCCGGCAATGAAATCAGCGATATGGCGGCTGTGGGCAGGTTCGCTTTCGGGCAGAGCGGCGAACCAGCCGGGCGGCATCCGCTCCGGCGCGTCGCGATATGCGGCGAACAGGCCCGTCACCACATGCCGGGCCGCATCCGCCGCCGCCAGCTGACGCTCATGATAATAAAGATTGGCATACATGAATTGCTTCAATTCACGCTCTTCGGCCTGAAGTGCGCGGCTGAAGCCGACCAGGGCCCGGCCTGCCGCCCGGACGTCCTCGACCGTTTCGACACCAGACGAGCGCAGCCGCGCCCGCGTCTCGGCGATCAGGTCATTGACCATCAGGCCGATCTGCGAACGGATCAACTCCGACAGCAACCGTGCCTCGCTGATTTCCGGATAGCGTGTCCGCGCCGCCGTCCATCCCCGGGCGACGAGCGGCACCTCCATGATCTGGTCCACCGACAACAGCCCCGCGCGGATGCCGTCGTCGATATCATGATTGTCATAGGCGATGTCGTCCGCGACCGCCGCGACCTGCGCCTCAAGCGAGGCCCAACTCGTCAGATCCAGCGGAAAGGTCTCGTTCGCTTCCGCCATTGCCCAGCTTGGATTTTCGATAGGGCCGTTATGCTTGGCCAGGCCTTCAAGCATTTCCCAGCTGAGGTTCAGCCCGTCCCAACGCGGATAGGGGCATTCGATCCGCATCAGGGTGCGCAGTGTATGCGCGTTGTGATCGAAGCCACCAGCATCGACGAGCATCTCGCGCAGCGCTTCCTCACCCGCATGACCGAAGGGCGGATGGCCGATGTCGTGGGCAAGGCACAGCGCTTCGGTCAAATCCTCGTTCAGCCCGAGAGCGCGGGCAATCGTCCGGCCGATCTGCGCCACTTCCAGGCTATGGGTCAGCCGGACCCGGAAATGATCGCCGTCCGGCGCCACGAACACCTGCGTCTTGTGACGCAACCGGCGGAAGGCGATGGAGTGGATGATGCGGTCGCGGTCACGCTGAAACGTATCGCGCGGGCCCCGCAATTCCCTGGCCGATTCGTCGTGCAGGCGCCCCCGGCTCCGCGCCGGATCACAAGCCCAGGTCGCAAGCGCCCTCATGGCAGGGGCAGCTTTTCAATCTCCTGGCCGACTGCGCTGGTCCACGCGAATGCATCCAGCCCGGCCTTGCGAATCTCGTTCACGAACTTCTGCGCCTCCGCCATCGTCTTGAACGGGCCGGTCAGTAGCCTGTTCGTCGCGCGCAGGGGAGTCGTCCAGGCAGTCTTTCCCTTGAACACGGCGGGGGCCTTGCTGGTCAGCCGTTTCCATTCCTTCGGCAGATCGCGCTTGTTCGCTCCGCCCGCGACCTGGGCCCAGTAGCGGGCAGGTTCCTTGGGCGGCGGTTTCGGCTTTGCTTTGGGCGCTGCGACTTTGGCGGGTGCGGGGGGAGCCGGGCTTGGCGTCGGTGTTGCGGCGGGAGCAGGGATGGCGGGACCGCCATTGCCGGATAAGGCGACCGGAGGAGTCGGAGTCGGCGCAGGCACCGCAGGCGGTTGGTGCGGGGTACGGGCGACGGAGGCTGCCGAGACCGAGGAAGGAACCGGTCGCGTCCTTATGACGGGCGGACGTGTGACCGCGCCGGAACCGGGCGTTTCCGCCGTTGCATAACGGACTGTCGGAAAACGTCCCAGATGTACGGCCATCGCCTTTTCCGCGGGCTTCAGCGTTGCCAGCCGCGCCAGGAAAGGCGCCATGGCGGTAGCGAGCTTTTCGGGCATGACCTGACGAACGATGGCATTCGCGCCGGGCAGGTCGCCGGTCATCGCAAGCACGAAGGCGCGCGCGCGCCAGGCGCCCTGATCCCTTTTGTAGAGTAGGGGGTTAAGCAGGGCGAGCGCGGGTTCCCTGTCTCCGGAAATACCGAGCGACAGGGCGTAACGGCGCGTCACTTCGTCATTTTCGCCCTTAGTCAGCGCAAGTGCATAGTCGCGCTGGGCCCTCCGCGCGTCGCCCCGCAAGTCATGGGCAAAGCCGCGATCACCCGCCACATCCACGTCCGGCACGCCGAAATCCGTGGCGTCGTCGAACAGGCGCAGCGCCTCGCGCGGGTTTTCGAGCAGCAGCAAGGATCGCGCGAGCCCGGCCTTCACCGCGCCATTGCGCGGCGAAATCTCATCCGCGCGGCCAAAGAAACCGATCGCGGCATTGCCGTCGTGAAGCACCAGCGCGGCCTCGCCAGCGCCGATCAGTGCGGTCAAATCCTTGGGATTGTCGTTTAACCTGCGCAGGAAGCCGGAAAGATCATCCGCCGCGCGGCCCGCCGGGCTTTCCGGCGTGCTGCCCTGCACGATCTGCGCGGACACGGGCATTGCCGCCAGCACGAGCAGCGAGCCGGCCAGAAATGTTCGGCAGGAAAAGGAAAGTCGACGGAACATGCTTCTCCGCCGATAATGCGGCCGCAGAGGATGACCGCAATCTGAACCAATCGCCATTATCGGCGAAACGAGCCCCGCCGTCGACGAGCCGGATGGCCGCGACGGCGGGGGTAAACGCTTACTGGTTATTCTGACGGTTCAAAAAGCGCGGGATATCGAGAGGATCGGTCTTTTCCTCGCTCGCACCCGGATTTTTTGCCGCACCGCGAGCGATGCTCGACATGCGTTCGAACAAGGTACCGCCGGGGCTGGGCGCCTTCACCGCCGGAGCCGGACGCGGTTCTTCGTCGGAAGCCTCGCTCAGCCAGCGACGGCCAGCGGCCAGATCGTCCTCGCCCGCCTTGGGCGCTTCTTCGGCGGGTTCGGGCGCCAGCATGTCGCCATTGCCGAGCAGCAGCTCGTCCGAACCGGCTTCGTCCTCGGTCGGCGCTTCAAGCACCAGCGGCGTTTCTTCAACTTCTTCCGCCACGTCCTCGACGATGTGGCTTGGCTCCGCAGGCGTTTCCTCGGCGACCGCAGCAGGCGCCGCGGTCATCGGGGGCATGGCGAAGCGCTGCGCCTCAGCCGGCTTTTCCTCCGTCCGCGCACGCGCGGTGGGGAAGGAGAAGACGCGGGCCGGTTCCGGCATGTTCTCTGCATCGGCCTCGATACCGGTCGCGACCACGGAAACGCGGATCTTGCCCTGGAGGTTGTCGTTGAACGCCGAACCCCAGATGATGTTCGCGTCGGGATCGACCAGTTCCTTGATGTGGTTGGCGGCTTCGTCGACCTCCATCAGGCGCATGTCCTCGCCACCGACGATCGAGATGATGACGCCCTTGGCGCCCTTCATCGACACGCCGTCGAGCAGCGGGTTGGCGATCGCCTTTTCAGCGGCTTCGATGGCGCGGTTGTCGCCTTCGGCCTCGCCGGTGCCCATCATCGCCTTGCCCATCTCGCCCATCACCGAGCGGACGTCGGCGAAGTCGAGGTTGATGAGGCCGGGCATGACCATCAGGTCGGTGATGCCGCGAACACCCTGCTGCAGCACCTCGTCCGCCATCTGGAACGCTTCCTTGAAGGTCGTGTTCGGGTTGGCGATCAGGAACAGGTTCTGGTTCGGGATGACGATCAGCGTGTCGACATGCTTCTGCAGCTCGGCAATGCCGGCTTCGGCCGAACGCGTGCGGCGCGATCCTTCGAAGCTGAACGGCTTCGTCACGACGCCAACGGTCAGGATGCCGCGCTCACGCGCCGCCTTGGCGATGACGGGAGCAGCGCCGGTGCCGGTGCCGCCGCCCATGCCGGCCGCGATGAAGCACATATGTGCGCCGTCGAGCGCCTTTTCGACCGCGTCGATCGTCTCTTCGGCAGCCGCGCGGCCGATTTCCGGCCGCGAACCGGCACCCAGGCCCTGCGTGATCTTGAGACCAAGCTGGATGCGGCGCTCCGCCGGGCTGGCGTTCAGCGCCTGCGCGTCGGTGTTGCAGACGATGAAGTCCACACCCTGCACCTGCGAGGCGATCATGTTCGCGATGGCGTTGCCGCCAGCGCCGCCCACGCCGATGACGCTGATCCGGGGCCGCAGCTCATCGACCTCCGGTGGAATGAATTCGATGCTCATATCGTTACTCCCCTAGCTCCGTTACGGTGGTCGCGGAGCACTTGCCCCGGATTCTTTTGCACTAGCTGATTCGCCGAATCATCATAAAAGTTAACGGTTCAACACTTTTTCTTAGTAATTCGTCCTGAATGCCGAAATCAGGCGCTGAACGAGCGCCGAACCCGGTGCCTTGTGAACAATCTGATGGCTTGGAAGGATCGCCCGAAGATCGGCTGGATCCGACGCCGCATAATGGATCAAACCAGCCAATGTGGTGAAGCCCGGACCGCTATGCGCGTCCGGCAGCGCCGTCAGCCCGCGAGGCCGACCGACGCGAACGGTGCGGCCAAGCGTCCCCTGAGCATAGTCAGCGATGCCCTTCAGCTCCGCGCCGCCGCCCGTCAGTACCACCTGGCGACCGACGGGGCCGGAAAAGCCGAGGTCCTTGAGCGCCTTGGCGATCTCACCCATCAGATGTTCGAGCCGCTGGCGGATGACCGCGATCAGCTGGGCGCGGGTGATGCGGATCGCCTCCCCGCTTTCTTCCTCGGCGGAGATCGGCGCAACGTCGATCATATCGTGATTGTCGCGCGGCGTCGCGGTTGCCGAGCCGTAGAAGCACTTCATCCGCTCGGCCTGGTTGCGCCTTGTGCCAAAGGCGGACGCGATGTCGTCGGTTATGTCGGCCGCGCCGAACGGAATGGATGTCAGCCCGACCAGAAGCCCCCCGCAGAACAGCGAGACATTGGTAACGCCGGCGCCAAGCTCCACCAGCGCGACGCCAAGCTCGCGCTCTTCATCCGATAGGCAGGCCATGCCGGTGGCCACGGGCGAGGCGACGATCGACTTCACCTCGAGATGGGCGCTGCGGACGCATAGATCGAGATTGCGGACGGGCGATCCGTCGGCCGCGACGACATGGATGTCGACGCCAAGCCGGTCGGCGTGCAGGCCCAGCGGCTTCTTGACGCCCTGAAGGCCATCGAGCGTGTAGAGCGTGGGCTGGGCATGGAGGACCATGCGGCCTTCGGGATCGATGGAGTTGCGGCCGGCGGCCAGCAGTTCATCGATATCCTCCTGCTCGATCCGGTGGCCGCCCAGCTCAACCTCGACCGAGGCGATGTCGCTCACCAGCCCGCCCGCCGAGAAGCTGACCCAGACGTCTTCGATATTCAACCCGGCGATCCGCTCGGCCTGCTCGACCGCCTCACGCACGGCGGCTTCGGTCGCGCCCATGTCGGCGATGTAACCGCGACGGACGCCCCTGCTCTCGCGCTGGCCGGTGCCCAGCACCTCAAGTTCCCCGCCTTCGCTTTTGGCGGCGATCAACGCGGATACCTTCCACGATCCGATATCGAGCGCCGTAATCAGCCGGTCGCCGCGCGGTTGCGCCATCTTTCCGTCCCTGATCCTCATATCGTGTCGTTTACCTTCAACAGCCGGCCGTCTTCTTCGGGAGCGGACCGGGATGGCTGCGCCTCTTCACCTTCGTCAATCGCCTTTTGCCGCTGGCCCATGCGCGCCACCAGCTTTGTCGGATCGCGCATGTCGAACCGCACGAAACCGCGCCCGAGCAACCGTTCCGACCCATCCATTCGCGCGAATTTCGCCAGCGCATCGCCGGCTTCCTTCTTGCCTTCGGGCAAGGCGAGCGTTTCGCCGGACTGGAAGCGGAGATCCCAGCGACGACCGCCAACCCATGCGGCCCCCGCCAGCATCGGCTTCAACTGCGGAGCGCGATCCATGAGGCGGGTCAGACCATCAGTCTGCAGATTGGCGTCCGGGCCGATCACCAGCGGCAGATCAGGCATGCCGTCGAGGGCGACGGGTTCCAGAACAACGCCTTCCTTGTCGATCAGCGACAGTGACTGGTTGTTCTGCCACACCGCCGCAGGCTTGCGTTCGACGATGTCGATCACCAGCGTGTCCGGCAGACGGCGCGAAACCCGCGCCTCCTCTATCCAGCCATATCGTTTCAGCTCACCACGGATCTGTTCGAGGTCGACCAGCGGCATCGCGCGCGATTTCTGGTCGAGCGCAATGGCGTAGACCGTCAGCCGTTCCATCCGATCGATGCCGTTCACCTCGATGCTCTTGACCTCGAACCCGGCGCGGCCGGTCATTTCGGCAATCTCGGTGCCGATCATGCCCGGCACTCCGAATGCCCAGGCCAGCCCGAGCACGCTGGCGGCGCCCAGAGCCGAGATGCCCCAGGTGGTGGCGCGCTGAACCGTTTCCGGGCTGATCGAAAGCGCGGAGAGCGTCCGGGTGATGATCGACGGACGCTTCGCCACAGGCTTGCGCGGTTTCACCGGCGGTTTTCGGCGGGGCTGGCTGCCCCTGCGGATATGGATCTGACTGCTCACAGCGCCGCCCTCACGATCCGTTCGACCAGATCGGCATAGGACATGCCGATATATTTCGCCTGCTCGGGTACCAGACTGAGCGGAGTCATGCCCGGCTGGGTGTTCACCTCAAGCAGATACAGCCCCTCGACGCCCTGTTCCTCGTCCCAGCGGAAATCGGAACGCGACGTGCCCTTGCAGCCAAGGACCTGGTGCGCCTTCAGCGCCATCGCCAGGCATTCCCTGGCGATGGCGGCGGGAATATCGGCGGGGCAGACGTGGACGGTCAGCCCGTCGGTATATTTGGCGTCATAGTCATAGAAGCCGCTTTTCGGCATCAGCTCGGTGACCGCGAGCGCCTCGTCACCCAGCACGGCGACCGTCAGTTCCCGACCCTTGATGAAGGGTTCGGCAAGCAGATGGTCGAAATGCTTCCATGGACCCTCGACATCGCGGCCGATAGGGCTGCCGTAATTGCCGTCCGCCGTCACGATCGCGACGCCGACCGACGACCCTTCGTTGACGGGTTTCAGCACATAGGGGCGTGCCATCGGGTCGGCCTCGTACAGGCTTTCGCTTGTGACGATGACGCCGCCGGGCATGCGGATGCCCTGCGGGACAAGCTCGTTCTTGGTCAGCTGCTTGTCGATCGCGATGACCGAGGTGGCGAGGCCGCTATGGGTATATTTCAGGCCCATCAGGTCGAGCATGCCCTGAACGGAGCCATCCTCGCCCGGCGTGCCATGGAGCGCGTTGAACACGACGTCCGGCGCTGCTTCCGCGAGACGCGCGGCGACATCGCGACCCATGTCGATGCGGGTCACGCGGTGACCGTTCGATTCAAGCGCCTTGGCGACGCCCTCCCCGCTGGACAGGGACACCTCACGCTCAGCGGACCAGCCGCCCATCAGGACGGCGACGTGCAAGGGCGCGCTCATTTCGCCACCCCCACGCGCTGGATTTCCCATTCCAGCTCGATACCCGATTTCGCTTTCACACGCCTGCGCACTTCTTCACCCAATGCTTCGATATCCGCTGAACTTGCCTGTCCTAGGTTCAGCAGGAAGTTACAATGTTTCTCCGACACCTGGGCATCGCCCATCTGCAGGCCGCGGCACCCCGCATCATCGATCAGCCGCCAGGCCTTGTCACCATCGGGATTCTTGAAGGTCGATCCGCCGGTGCGGCTGCGCAGCGGCTGGCTGGCCTCACGCTCGGCGGCAATCCGGTCCATCTCCGCGCCGATCATTGCCTTGTCGCCCGGCGTCCCTTCGAACAGGGCCTCGACAACGACGGCACCCGCCGGAACATCCGAATGGCGATAGCGATAGCCGAGCTTTTTCGCCGACCAGGTCTCAACCCGCCCGTCGCGATGGACGAGCGTCGCCTCAACGAGAAGATCGGACACGTCCCGGCCGTAAGCGCCCGCGTTCATCCGCGCGGCGCCGCCAACGGTGCCGGGGATGCCACGCAGGAATTCGAGGCCAGCGATCCCGGCATCCCGTGCCGCGCTGGCGACGGTGATGCCCATCGCCGCGCCACCGGCACGAACGCGATTGCCCGGTTCGATCGATACCCTGGCAAAGGCCTTGGGCAAGCGGACGACCACGCCCGGCACGCCGCCGTCGCGCACGATGAGGTTCGACCCCACGCCTACCGGCATCACCGGCACATCGGGATCCAGGGCCGCGAGGAACTGGCCGAGGTCGTCGACATCCTTCGGCTTTACCAGCCATTCCGCCGGGCCGCCGGTGCGGAACCAGATGAATTCGGCCAGGCTGCCGTTCGCATCGATGGAACCGGCCAGCACGGGAATTGTGGCGTTGAGCGCGGAAGAAGCGTTCATTTCCGCACCTCCGCGATCGCATCGGCGAGGCCGGCCGCCCATTTCGTGATGTCACCGGCGCCCAGGCAGACGACCATGTCGTCGGGTTTCAGGATTTCTGCCAGTTCCGTGGCTAGGTGGGCGGCATCAGCGACTTCGCCGGCGGCGCGATGGCCGCGCTGCTTCAGGCCCGCGACCAATGCGGCCGCATCCACGCCTTCCACCGGGGCTTCGCCCGCCGCGTAGACCGGGGTCACATAGACGATATCGGCGTCGTTGAAGGCGGACTGGAACTCATCCATCAGATTGCCGAGCCGCGAATAGCGATGGGGCTGGACCACGGCGATCACCCGCCCCTTCGCTCCTTCCCGCGCGGCGGCAAGCACGGCGCGGATTTCGACCGGATGATGGCCATAATCGTCGATGATCGCGGCTCCGCTGACTTCGCCGACCTTGGTGAACCGCCGCTTCACCCCGCCGAACTTGGCAAAGCCGTGGGTGATGATCGCGTCGTCGATCCGAAGCTCAAGCGCCACCGCGACCGCAGCCAGCGCGTTCTGGACATTGTGGCGGCCGGGCATCGGCATCTCGATATCCTCGATGCGCCGGGTGCCGCCGTCACGCTCGCGCACGATGACGTCGAAGCGGTTGCCGCCCGGCACCGGCCGCACATTCTCTCCACGCACGTCCGCTTGCGCTGAAAAGCCGTAGGTCACGACCCGCCGGTCACGGATGCGCGGCAGGATCGCCTGCACCTCGGGATGGTCGAGGCAGAGGATCGCCGCGCCGTAGAAGGGGACGTTCTCGATGAATTCGACGAAACAATCCTTCACCCGGTCGAAGCTGCCGTAGTGATCCAGATGTTCGGGATCGATATTGGTGACGACGGCGATCTGACCGTCGAGTCGCAGGAAGCTGCCGTCGCTCTCGTCTGCCTCCACCACCATCCAGTCGCTGGCGCCGAGCCGGGCGTTCGAGCCATAGCTGTTGATGATGCCGCCGTTGATGACGGTCGCATCGACGCCGCCCGCATCCAGCATCGCCGCGACCATCGAGGTCGTGGTCGTCTTGCCATGCGTTCCGGCGACGGCGATCGTCGATTTCAGCCGCATCAGTTCGGCCAGCATTTCCGCGCGACGGACGACGGGAACGCGGGTTTCCAGTGCGCGCTCGACCTCCGGATTACCGCGGCGGATCGCGGTCGACGTCACTACCACGGCGGCATCGCCCAGATTGGCCGCGTCATGGCCGATCATCACCTTGATGCCGCGCTTGCGCAGACCCTCGATCACATAGCTTTCGGCGACGTCCGATCCCTGGACGGTATAGCCCAGATTGCACATCACCTCAGCAATGCCGGACATGCCGATGCCGCCGATGCCGATGAAATGGATGGTGCCGATGTCGGTTGGAACGCCCTTCATGCGAAGGCCTCCACCGGCTGAATGACTCCACCGAGCCGTTCCATCAGGTCGGCAAGATCCGCCGTCGCATTGGGCCGGCCGCAGCTCCAGGCGCGCCGCGCCGCATTTTCGAGCGCACCCGGTTCAAGCGCCAGCTTCTGCATCTGTTTGGCCAGCTCAACGGCGGTGAAGCGCTTCTGCGAGATCGCGCGGGCGCCGCCGGCCTCCACCATCTCGCGGACATTTGCCGTCTGATGATCGTCGGTGGCGGACGGCAACGGGATCAGGATCGCGGGGCGGCCAGCCGCCGTCAGCTCGGCAATGGTCGAGGCACCCGCCCGCGCGATCACCAGATGCGACCAGCCAAGCCGTTCCGGCAGATCGGGCAGATAGGTTGCGAGATCGGCGGGGATCGACAGGGTCGCATAGCGTTCGCGAACCGCGTCGATATCCTCGGCGCGGCATTGCTGCGTGACCTGCAGGCGGCGGCGGAAGTTGAGGGGCATCAGCCCCAGCCCGTCCGGTACGACGCTCGACAGGATCGTCGCGCCCTGACTGCCGCCGGTCACGAGCAGGCGGAAGATGCCGTCCTCGCCCAGCGCCGGGAAAGGCTGATCGCGAAGGGCGAGCACCTCGTCACGCACAGGGTTGCCGACGATCTGGACCTTTTCGCGGCAGCTGGCCGGGAGGCGTTCGATGACGGGATAGGCTGTGGCGATCGCGTCCACCTTGCGCGCCATCAGCCGGTTGACCCGGCCCAGCACGGCGTTCTGTTCATGGACCGCCGACGGGATGCTGTCTTTCCGTGCCGCCAGCAGGGCCGGCAGGGCCGGATAACCGCCGAAGCCGATCACCGCCGCCGGGCGGAATGTTTCGTACAGGCGCCGCGCCATGTCGCGCCCGGTCAGGATGCTTCGGCCCGCGCGCAGCCAGCCGATCGGCCCGCCCGCAATGCGCCCGGCGGGAAGGATGTGGGTCTGGACGCCGTCGAACAGCCCCGGAATTTTCGCGCCGCGTTCATCGGTGATGAGCGCCACGCGATGGCCGCGCCGCGTCAATTCGGTCGCGAGCGCATGCGCGGGCATCATGTGCCCGCCGGTGCCGCCAGCGGCGAGGACGAAGTGGCTGCCAACCGTCACCGCCCACTCCATTTGACGACATAGGGCGAACGGTTGAGATATGGGTTTCGCCGCGTGAAGGCCAGCAGCAGCCCCATGCCGATTGCCAGCGCCAGCATCGACGATCCGCCATAGCTGATGAAGGGCAGCGTCATGCCTTTGGACGGAGCAAGCTGGACGTTGACCGCCATGTTGATGAGCGCCTGCACGCCGAACTGGGTCATCAGGCCGGCGGCGGCGAGCAGCGTGAAGCTGTCCTCCTCATCCAGTAGCTTCACGAAGACGCGGATGATGATCGCCAGATACAACAGCGCGATCACCGCGCAGGCGATGAGGCCGAATTCCTCCCCGATCACCGAGAAGATATAGTCGGTATGCGCTTCAGGCAGGTGGAACTTCGCCTGACCGCCGCCCGGGCCGGTGCCAAACAGGCCGCCCGCGGTCAGTGTCGCATGGGCCTTGTCCACCTGGAAGGTGTCACCTTCGGAAAACAGGAAGTTGTTGATACGTTGAGTTGCCACTGGGTAGAAAAGATACGCGCTGATGATGCCGAAGAAACCGGCACCCGCCAGCCCGCCCAATATCCGCGCCGAGACGCCGGAGATCATCAGCAGCGCCAGCCACATCGTCGCGAAGATGATCGTCTGGCCGAAATCGGGCTGCTTCATCAGCAGAAAGGCGATCGAGCCGACCAGAAGGCCGGACAGCGGCACGACGGGCAGCTTGTCGTCCTGCGACTTCAGCGACAGAAGCCAGGCGAGGCTGACCACGAACAGAGGCTTCAGGAATTCGGATGGCTGCACCTGCATGAAGCCGATGCCGATCCAGCGCTGCGCCCCGTTCACCTCTTCACCGACCAGGGGAACCAGCGCCAGCAATACCGTGAAGAAGGCCGCTCCGCCGAGCGCCATCCGCCGCGCCATCTGCTTCGGCAGCATCGAGATGCCGAGCATGACGGGCAAGCTGATGATGACCCAGGCGAGCTGGCGCCAGAAATAATGCAACGCCCCGAACTGCACGTTGCCGCCGGAATAGCGATAGGCGGCGGCCGGCGAAGCGGCGGCGACGGCGATTAGGCCGATCGCGATCAGCACCGTCACCAGCGACAGCAGGACGCGGTCGATCTCCCAGAACCAGGTGCCGAACGCCGATTTGTCGGCGCGACCCAGCCGCGTGACGCGACGCGTGCGGGCCTTCTCCACTTTCGCCAGCGTTGCCTCCCCGATCATGCGAGCGCCCCCACTGCCGCGCGGAAGGCATCGCCCCGCGCCTCATAATCCCGGAACTGGTCGAACGAAGCGCAGGCGGGCGAAAGGAGCACCACGTCTCCCGCTTCGGCGTCGTTTGCCGCAGCCTTCACCGCCGCATCAAGCTGGCCGCATTCGGAAACCGGCATGTGGGGAGCAAGCAACCGCGCGAACATCGCCCCTGCCTCCCCGATTGTATAGGCGGAGCGGACATGGCCGAAATGCGGGGCGCAGGCGTCCAGTTCGTCGGTCTTGGCGAGGCCGCCCAATATCCAGCGGATCTTGGGATAAGCCGCCAGCGCCGGCGCGGTCGATGTCGGATTGGTGGCCTTGCTGTCGTTGACGAACAGCACGCCGCTCCGTTCCTCGATCCGCTCCATCCGGTGCGGCAGGCCGGGATAAGTGGCCAGACCCGCTTCGATGGCCCCATCATCCAGTCCAAGCGCGCGCGCCACCGCGATTGCCGCCGCCGCGTTCTGGGCGTTGTGCGGTCCCTGCAAGGATGGCCAACGCGATTGATCCGCGATGCCCGACCCCCGCACCTCGATCGCCGAACGGCCCTGTGCGATCTTGCGCGTGTCGTCGTCCTCGACCGCGATCACCGCGACTTGTCCCGCCGACTGCATATCGAACAGCCGGGCCTTCGACGCGGCATAGGCGGCGAACCCGTCATAGCGGTCGAGATGATCCGGCGTGATGTTAAGCAGCACGGCTACGTCGCAATCGAGCGAATAGCTGAGATCGATCTGGTAGCTCGACAGTTCCAGCACATAGACGCCGCCCGCCGGCAACGGTTCCTGCGCAAGGATCGGCAGGCCGATATTGCCGCCCATCGTCGTGGGTACGCCCGCCGTCTTCAGGACGTGATGGATCAGCGCCGTGGTGGTCGACTTGCCATTGGTGCCGGTGATGCCGACAACCTTGTGCGGCGGCAGGTTGAAGCGGGCCTGTGCGAACAGCTCTATATCGCCGATCAGCGGTACCCCGGCTTCGCGCGCCTTCGTCGCGATCGGATGGCGGTTGATCGGCACGCCCGGCGACACGACGATACCGTCGAAACCGGCGAGGTCGATCTCGAGGATGTCTTCAATCTTCAAGTTTCCGTTCGTGTCGAGCGCAGTCGAGACACCCACATCCCTCGACTTCGCTTGGGACGAACGGAGGTTTTCTCGTGCCTGCTCATTGGAATCCCAGGCCGTTACGTGGGCACCCGACGCGCACAGTGCCTCGACCGTCGCCAGCCCGGAGCGCGCGAGGCCGAGCACGGCATAATGTTTTCCGGAGAAGGCGCTGCTCGCGATCACCTGAGCTTCAACGTCGAAAGGCCGGCGAGCGCCAGCACGAAAGCGATGATCCAGAAGCGGATGACGACGGTCGGTTCCGACCAGCCCATCTGTTCGAAATGGTGATGGATCGGCGCCATCTTGAACACGCGCTTGCCGGTGCGTTTGAAGAAGAAGACCTGGATGATGACCGACATCGCCTCGATCACGAACAGACCGCCGACGATGCCGAGAACGATCTCGTGGTGCGCGGTGACGGCGATCGTGCCAAGGGCGCCGCCGAGCGCGAGGCTGCCTGTGTCGCCCATGAACACCGCCGCTGGAGGCGCGTTGAACCAGAGGAAGGCGAGCCCTGCGCCCACTATACACCCGCAAAGGATGGCGAGATCACCCGCCCCCGGCACGTGCGGGATACCAAGATAGTCGGCAAAGCGCGCATTGCCCGCCAGGTAGACGATGACCATGAAGGCCACGCTGGCGATAATGACCGGCATGGTCGCAAGCCCGTCCAGCCCGTCGGTCAGGTTCACCGCATTGCCGAACGCGACAATCGTGAACGCGGCGAACAGGACGTAGAACGGCCCGAGATCGATCGAGACGGTGCTGAAGAAGGGCAGATAGAGATGCGTGCCCGTCTCCCGCACGATCAGCCAGCTCGCGACGCCCGCGATCAGGAATTCGAGCACCAGCCGCATCTTGCCGGAAATGCCCTGATGGCTTGCCTTCTTGACCTTGTCATAATCGTCGAGAAACCCGATCCCGCCGAAACCCAGAGTCACGAACAGGCAGGCCCAGACGAACGGATTGGCCAGATCCATCCAGAGCAGCAGCGATATGGTCAGCGACGTCAGGATCATCAGCCCGCCCATCGTCGGCGTGCCACGCTTGGAAAGGTGCGTGATCGGCCCATCCTCGCGGATCGGCTGCCCCTTGCCCTGACGGACCCGGAGCCAGCCGATGAAGCGCGGGCCGATCAGCAGTCCGATGAAGAGCGCAGTCGCAACCGCGCCCCCCGTGCGGAAGCTCAGGTAGCGGATGAGGTTAAGGACACCGGGGAACCCCAGCTGTTCGGCGATCCAATAAAGCATCTAGTTTCCGTCCTCCGCCAGCGACGCAACGACGCGCGCGAGCCCGATGGCGTTGGACCCTTTGATGAGCACCGCGTCTCCCGCGCCAACCAGCCCTTTCAGCCTGTCCAGCGCAGTCGCGGCATCGGGCACATGCGCGAAATCCACGCGCCCCTCAAGCGCCTTGGCGAGGGGATTCATCTCATCTCCGACAAGCAGGGCGAAATCGACGTTCGCTGCCATCAGCGGCCCGGCGATTTCGGCGTGATAGCGGTCGCTGTCCTTGCCGAGTTCCCGCATTCCGCCAAGCACGGCGATACGCCGCTTCGCCGGTTCGGCGCCAAGCACCTTCAGCGTGGCCGCCATGGACGCGGGGTTTGCGTTGTAGCTTTCGTCGATCACCAGCGCCTCGCCGCCGGCGACAGGCACCGTCAGGCGCGCGCCGCGACCGGCGAGCCCCGGCAGCTCGGCAAGCGCGAGGCCGGCCACCGCCACGTCACCGCCCGCCGCCTCGACCGCTGCGATCACTGCCAGCGAATTGGAGACCCAATGCTCGCCCGGCTGATTGACGGTGAAGCATAATTCGCCGCGCGGCATGGTCGCGGTGACGATGGTGCCGCCGCGTTGCGCCGAGGCACTCTCGACCGCCCGAACGTCGGCGCCTTCGCCGAAGCCGAAAGTCATGATCCGCGCCGCATGGGGCCGCGCCGCCGCGATCAGGCGGTCGCGGTGCGGGCTGTCGAACGGGATGATGGCGACGCCACCCGGCTCCAGCCCCTGGAATATCTCGCCCTTTGCATCGGCGATGGCTTCTTCCCCGGAAAAGAAGGCGCCGTGCGCCGGGGCGATGGCAGTGACGATGGCGATATGCGGCCGGACCAGCCGGGTCAGCGCGGCAAGCTCGCCAGCCGCGCTCATCCCCATCTCGAACACGCCGTAGAGGGTGTCGGCGGGCATGCGCGCAAGACTGAGCGGCACGCCGGTGTGATTGTTGTAGCTTTTCACCGATCGGTGGGCATGGCCGGGCGTGATGCGGTCGAAAGCCGCGAACAGCGCCTCCTTCGTCCCCGTCTTACCCACCGATCCCGTGACGCCGACGATCCTTGCCGCCGTGCGCGCCCTGGCTGCGACCCCAAGGGCATTCAAGCCTGCCGTCGTATCGGCCATCCGGACGTGGGGATGGTCGACGGCATGTTCGACGATCGCACCCGCAGCACCCGCCGCGAAGGCGCCGTCGACGAATTTATGGCCGTCCGTCGTCTCGCCCTTCATCGCGACGAACAGGTCGCCCTGGCCGATCTCGCGTGAATCGAACGCGACGCCCGTCGCCTGAAATGCGCCGCTCGCCACGCCACCGGTCGCGGCGGCGATCTCGTCCGACGTCCAGAGCGGCCTCATCCGGCATGATCCCGCGCGACGGTGACGTCGTCGAACGGCAGGACACGATCGCCGACGATCTGGCCCTGCTCATGCCCCTTGCCCGCCAGCAGGACGATATCGTCCGGGCCGGCGGCTGCGATGGCAGCGGCGATGGCTTCGCGCCGGCCGCCGATTTCGGTCGCGCCGGGCGCGCCCTTCAGGATGTCGCGGCGGATGGCGGCCGGGTCTTCGCTGCGTGGATTGTCGTCGGTGACGATGACCATATCGGCCATGGCGACCGCGATCTTGCCCATCTCCTCGCGCTTGCCGGCATCGCGGTCGCCGCCCGCACCGAACATCGCGATCAGGCGCCCCTTGGCATGAGGTTTCAGCGCCGAGATCGCCGCCGCCAGCGCGTCTGGCGTATGAGCATAATCGACATAGATCGGGGCGCCCGCCCGGCTGATCGCCGCACGCTCAAGCCGCCCGCGCACCGGCAGCACCCGCGCCAGATTTTCCAGCGTCTGGACGATTGGTGCGCCCGTCGCGATGGCGAGCCCGGCGGCCACCAAGGCATTGGCCGCCTGATAAGCGCCGATCAGCGGAAGCTGGATCCGGTAGTGCTTGTCATGCACCTCGACCGTCAGGATCTGGCCCAGCTGGGTGGGCGAGCGTGAGAGCAGCCGAAGCTCCTCGCCATGCTCGCCCACGCGCAGCAGCCGCAAGCCCCGCTCGCGAGCCAGATCGATCACACGCGCAGAATGTTCGTCGTCAGCCCAGATGACGGCCGCGCCGTTCCCGTCGACGACTTCGGAAAACAGCCGTAGCTTGGCGGTGAAATAGGCCGCCATGTCGCCATGATAGTCCAGATGATCGCGGCTGAGATTGGTGAAGGCAGCCGCTTTTACCGGCAGCCCTTCAGTCCGGTATTGCGACAGGCCGTGGCTCGATGCCTCGAACGCCAGATGCGTCACGCCCTCGCGCGCCAGCCCGGCCACGTTCGACAGGAAAGTGACGACATCGGGCGTGGTCAGCCCGGTGGTCGCGTGGTCGATGGCGGTCGTGACGCCGAGCGTGCCGATCGAGGCGGCATGGTGGCCGGACATGCGCCAAAGCTGGCGGGTCAGCTCCACTGTCGATGTCTTGCCGTTAGTGCCGGTGACGGCGACGACCGTTTCAGGGAAGGGAGCAAAGAACTTGGCGGCCAGCAGGGCGAAGCGGCGCCGGGGATCGTGGTCGGCGATATGGACCGCCCCCTCGACCTTCACCTGCGGCCGCGCGACGACCGCGATTGCGCCTGCGGCGATGGCGGCGGGAATGAAATCCTCACCGTTGAAATTCTTGCCCTGGAATGCACCGAACACGGTGCCCGGTGCGACCTTCCGATTGTCGATGGCGAAGCCGGTGACGATGGGGCCGTCCGCTCCGCCAGTGAGCGTGCCCAGCCGCATCAGTGAACGCCTTCCATTTTCTTGACCAGCGGCATCACGTCGGAAACGTCGATGTCGCGGCTTTCGTCGGGGATCACGCCCAGCATCGGGCCGATCCGGGGAATCAGGCGCCGGGCGATCGGCGCCGCCGTCCATCCTGCTGTTGCATAACCATAGGTGTCGGCGGTGGGCTTCGGTTCATCGAGCATCGCAATCACGACATAGCGCGGCTTGTCCATCGGGAAAGCCGAAGCGAAGGTCGACACCAAAGATTTATGTGCATAACCGCCGTGACTGGCCTTTTCCGCGGTGCCGGTCTTGCCGCCGACACGCATGCCCGGCGCATTGGCGTTCTTGCCCGACCCTTCCAGCACGACCATGCGGATAAGCTGACGCATGCGATCACTGGTCGATTGCGCCATGACGCGGCGGCCGGCCGGAATCTTGTCGGGATCACGCTTCAACAAGGTTGCGGGACGCCAGATGCCACCGTTCACCATCGCCGCATAGGCGCTGGCCAGATGCAGCGGCGTAACGGCGATGCCATGGCCGTAGCCGACGGTCATCACCGTGGTCCGGCCCCAATAGGTCGGCCACAGCGGATGCCCCTTTTCGCGCAGCTCGATATCCGGCGGCGTATCGAAACCGACCTTCTTGAAGAAGGCGGCCATACGTTCCTGACCGATTTCGTCGGCGATCCGCGCGGTGCCGATGTTGGAGGAATAGACCAGGATTTCCGGCACGTTCAGCGGGCGGTTCTCGCCCTTGAAGTCGCTGATGCGGAAGCGGCCGACCTGAAGCGGCGCGCTGGCGTCATAACGCTTACTCATCGACGTGATGACGCCGGTCTCGATGCCGTTCGCGACCGTCAGCGGCTTGAAGATCGATCCCAGCTCATAGACGCTCTGGGTGACGTTGTTGCGCCGCGCGTCGGCGGGCGACTGGCCAACCGCGTTCGGATTGAACACCGGCAGCGACGCCATCGCGATCACCTCGCCCGTATTCACGTCGAGAACCAGCCCGGCGGCACCGATCGCCGAATGCTTGGTCAGGCCGGCATAAAGTTCGCTTTCCAGCGCAGCCTGCACACGGCTGTCGATCGACAGCGCGACGCCCTTGGCGCGGGTTGCGGAGCCGGTGAGTTGCTCATCGAGCACGCGCTCCATGCCGGACACGCCATGCCCGTCGAAATCCGTATAGCCCAGCACATGCGCGGCCAGGGTCGTTTGCGGATAGAGACGTTCCGGTTCGCGAGCGAAAGCCATGCCCGGTTCGCCCAGCGCGTTTACCGCCGACACCAGTTCCGGCATGGCGCGGCGGCGCAGATAGGTGAACGTCACCTTCGACGTAAGGATGCGATAATAGTCCAGCTCGCTGCGTTCCGGCATCAGCTTCGCCAGGTCCCGGGCCAATGTCAGCTTGTCGCCGATGAGCTTTGCCGGATGGACGCCGATGGACCAGGCGTCGATCGTGCGGGCCAGCGTCACGCCGTTACGATCCGTGATGTCGCCGCGCATCGGCAGCAGCGTTCCGCCGTTATAGCGGCCCGCCGGCCCATCGCTGAACACAGTCAGCCAGGTCAGCCGCGCACTGATGGCCAGGACGCCGCCGACGAACAGCAGCATCAGCAGCATCAGCCGGAAGTGCGCAATCGCGACGCTCTGATGGCGCTGCCCCGCCTGGCGGAGCCGTTCAGGGCGCGCGACGAGCGTTGTCACCTGATACCTGCCCCCGCTTCACGCGCGGCACGGCGAGCGAGATCGCTGAGCGTCGTATCGTCGAGCATGGCAACGGCACGCGACGGAGAAACCGAAGCCGGCCTGGCCTCCGGCGCCGGACGAACCATCGCCACGGTCTGCAGCATCGCAGCACGCGTCAGGCGGGGGGCCGGAGATTCCTCACCCGGTTCGGTGGTCACGACCGCCTTGGTCAGCACGGGTTCGGACGGAGCAACCTTCTCTGCGGCGACAACTGCCCGGACGGATGCCGGCCCGGTCGCACGCGGCAGCGGGTTCAGCTCACCTGTGGTCGCATAGGCGATCAGCTGATGGCCATCGTGCATATATTGCGCGGCCGTGGGAGCGCTCAGCGACAGCACATCGCCGTTCCACCGTTCCAGTTGGCGCATGCTTGCCCGCGTACCCAGCTCGGTCTGCAGACGGCGGATATCGCTGCGGGTGAGCAGGATCTGGCGATCCACATCTTCCAGCGCGCCCCGTTCTGCGGCGACGCGCAACGACACCAGATACAGCGACACGGCGGCGGTGGCGACGGCAGCCACCCAGCCGATCGGGCGCAGGCGCTGGGCGATCATGCGAGTTCTCCCTTGTACTTCACTGTCCAGGCCGGGGCGGCCGTTCGCCGCGCGACGCGCAGCGTGGCCGACCGGGCTCTGGGATTTGCGGCAATCTCCCGCTCGCCGGGGCGAACGGGCTTTGCGACCTTGTCGAATGTCGGCGCGGGGCCGGCGGCCGCCACATCCGGCCGATGGCGCGATCCGGCGGGATTGGCGCCGCTGCGTTCGCGCAGGAACTGCTTCACCAACCGGTCCTCGAGGCTGTGGAACGTGACGACGGCCAGCCGGCCACCGTCCTTCAGCACATGCTCCGCGGCGGCGAGGCCATCTTCCAGCTCGCCAAGCTCGCGGTTCAAATGGATACGGATCGCCTGGAAGGTCCGCGTCGCCGGGTCCTTCTTGTCATGCGGCTTGTGGCCAAGCGCGCGCCGGACAACGGAGGCGAGTTGCGACGTCCGCTCAATGGGGCGTGCCTCGACAATCGCGCGGGCAACCCGGCGCGACCGCGGCTCCTCCCCAAAGCGATAGAGCACATCGGCGATCACGCTTTCATCGGCGGTATTCAGGAATTCGGCGGCGGTCTCGCCGTCCTGCTCCATCCGCATGTCGAGCGGGCCGTCCGACTGGAAGGAGAAACCACGATCGGCGCGGTCGAGCTGCATCGACGACACGCCGATGTCCAGCGCCACGCCGTCGACAGGCACATCCAGCACCGAATCCATATTGGAGAAGCGATCGGCGACCAGCGTCAGCCTGCCGTCGCTTTCCTGTTCCAGCGCCCGCCCTTCGCCGATCGCATCGGGATCGCGGTCGAAGGCGATGACGCGTGCGCCCGATGCCAGCATGGCGCGGGTGTAGCCACCGGCGCCAAAGGTCCCGTCGACATGCGTTTCACCAGAGGCAATGGCGAGCGCGTCGATCACCTCGTCGATCAGGACGGGGACATGGGGGGAAGCCTGGGGAACGGACATTATTTGTCACCCCGTGTCTCGATGAGGAATTCGGCCACTTCCTTCATCTCGGGGTCGATGCCGGGGGTCTCGATCAGGGTGTAAGGGTTCCAGATCTCGAAATAATCCGCCCAGCCGAAGAAGAAGGCGAGGTTCTCCAGCTGAGCCTTGCGGGCGAAGAATGGGGGCAGGACGAAACGCCCGCTGCTGTCGAAAGGCACCTCCTCAACCAGACCGAAGGCCCGGCGTTTTACGTTGAAATCGATCTCGCCGCCGCCGGCGACGCGGGCCTCCTCTTCGCGCTCAAGCCGGGCGTGACGGAGCTTGAGCCAGCTACGGTCGTAACCGACGAGGCAGGGATCCTTGGCATGTTTCGAGATGACGAGCAGGCGATCCTGGCCGCTGTTGGCCTCGATCGTCGCGCGCATGGAGGCGGGGATCGCAACACGGCCCTTGCCGTCGATCGCGTTCAGCGCATGGCCTTTGAAGGTCTCTCTGTCTGTCACGCCTAGCCCTCTGAGCGGCGCACAAGACTCCCCACTCCGAAAAACGCCCGCGGCCCTTTCGGTGTCGTCCTGCGAAATGGGGGAATAGCCCCGCCCTTACGGACTTATTCATAGTCCGATCGCGCACGGGAAACAACGGGTTTTCACGGGAAATTTGGGGATTTCGCCCATCAAATCAAGCAAGTAATTGATTCAGCTTAAAATTTTTCCTTCAATTTCAATGTTCTAGATTTGTTCCAAGAAAAGGCGTTTCAGCTCAGCATGTTGAACGGCATATATACCATATGTTCTCATGCACGAGGACAAAGAAAGTGCGGAATCCCGTTGGATTCAGCGAGTCTTCCGGCTCACCCTGTCCAGCCACCCGGCGAGGATCGCGTCGTTCCGGCTCGAACGCCAATGCGCATCGGACAACAGATCGGCATCTGCGACGATCAGGGCCTGCCCCTCGCCCACCGTGCAGGTGGCCGTAAGATCGCCCTCTCCCACAAGGCATTCGGAATCCGTCGCGCGCAGCCAGCCGGGGGCGGTCGTGCGAAGAAGCCGGCCGTCGACGACGCGCTCGACTTCATTCTCATCCCCTTCGCGCGGCGCTTCCAGCACTACGCCCCAATGGGTCAGCAACGGATCGAGAAGCGCGAGGGTCGGCGCACGCCTGGGATCGCCGATCGCCAGGGAGGAAGGCCAGCCGAGCCAGGGGTCGGTCAGGATCAGCACATGCCCACCGGCCCGCACCCAATCGTCCAGCGCCACCAGTTCGGTCGGCGCCAGGGCGCGGGGCTGGGCGATGAGCAGCAGCTTGTGGGGCGACAAAGCGGCCGGATCGAGCACATCCAGCGGGACAACGCGGTGCCGCTTCTGCAGCCAGAGATAGGAAAGCGACGGCGCCGATCGCCCCTGCAGCACGCCCGGGACATCGGTTTCGCCCCAGATGATCGGAAGCGCGGTCAGCAGGGCAAGGGGTGGCCGATCATGCGGACGCGCAAGCCAGAAGCCGGCGGAAATGGCCAACAGCAGGACGATCAGGATCGCGGCCACCCATCGGTCGCGCCAGCCCTTCATCGTCAGGACGGCGGCCCTTTGATCGGTGAATTGACGCCTTCCGCTTCCTTGGCGGCCGCCTTCTCCGCATCGGTGGGTCCGCTGCCCGGCGCGACACCGATTTCGGCAAGCGGCTCGTTCGGCACCACGGGCACAGAATCCAGCATGTTGCTGACCGCAGCCTTCGCCGCCATCTCATTATGCTGGGGATTGCCCGTGTTCGGTGCTTCGTCGCTTGCGGATTCGAATACAGCCGCGGCGACCGCGACAACCAGCAGCACAGCCGCCAGCCCGGTCAGACCGACCCGGACACGCTGCATCCTCAATTGTTTTTCATTGGGAGCCATGCAGCCATTCTACCTTTTGGCTTCGTCCCTGTGAACCGTTCAGCCCTCTTGCAGCCAGGGCGGGACCGCCAACCCCTTCGCCACCAGCCAGTCGCGATTGTAAAGCGTTGAGAGGTAACGGAAACCCGTGTCGCACAAGATGGTTGCGATTCTCTTGCCGGGGCCAAGCTGGCGCGCCAGCGCAATCGCGCCCGCCACATTTATGCCGGACGACAGGCCCAGGCACAGCCCTTCGTCGCGTAACAGAGCCTGGACCTGCTCAAGCCCTTCCGCGTCGGAAATGCGGAACTGGGTGTCGATCGGCGCGCCTTCCAGGTTGGCGGTGATCCGCGCCTGGCCGATCCCCTCGGCAACCGAATTGCCTTCCGACTTCAATTCGCCATTGGCATAATATTCATAGAGCGCGGCGCCATGCGGATCGGTCAGCGCGATGGTCACGTCCGGATCGTGCGCCTTCAGTCCCAATCCGACGCCCGCCAGCGTGCCGCCGGTTCCGACGGCGCAGGTGAAGCCGTCGATGCGGCCGTCCATCTGTTCCCAGATTTCCTCGGCAGTGCCGTGGATATGCGCCTTGCGGTTGGCGATATTGTCGAACTGGTTCGCCCAAAGCGCGTTGGGCGTTTCCTCAGCGATACGGCGCGAGGTGTGAACGAAATGACCAGGGTTCGAATAGGGCGCGGCCGGAACCAGCACCAGCTCCGCGCCCAGTGCGCGCAGCGTGTCCATCTTTTCCCGGCTCTGCGTCTCCGGCATCACGATGATGGTTCGATAGCCCTTGGCATTTGCGACCAGCGCCAGCCCGATCCCGGTATTGCCCGCCGTTCCCTCGACGATGGTTCCGCCCGGCGCGATCAGTCCGCGTTCCTCGGCGTCCTCGACGATCGAGAGCGCCGCGCGATCCTTCACCGACGCGCCCGGATTCGCATATTCGCACTTGCCGAAGATCTCGCATCCGGTGGCCTCGCTGGGGCCGTTGAGGCGGACAAGTGGCGTATTGCCGATCAGGTCGAGCGTGTTCGCGCGGGTGGCTTCGGTCATGACGCCTGCGATAGCCGAGCGACGAAGCATCCGGCAAGCAAGCTTCTCTTGTCAGCGGTATCGGATGACCACATTCGCCGCCGCCGCGCGGGCGAGCGCCCGGGCCGAATCGACATCCTCGTCCGTCGCCAACGCCACACCCATTCGCCGCCCGGGCCGTGTCGTCGGCTTGCCGAAGATACGGACGTCCGTCCGGCCCAGCGCCAGAGCATCGCCGATCCCTTCGAAACTGAAATCGGCGCTGTGCCGATCGGCCAGGATGACGGCGGATGCGGCGGCAGGCGCGTTCATCCCGATCTTCGGGATGGGCAGGCCCAGGACCGCACGGGCATGAAGATCGAATTCGCTGAGCGGCTGGCCGATCGATGTCACCATGCCGGTGTCATGCGGGCGCGGCGACAGTTCGGAAAAGATCACCCCGTCCGCGCAGACGAAAAATTCGACGCCGAAGATTCCGTATCCGCCAAGATCGTCCACCACCCTGGTCGCCATCGCCTGTGCTTCGGCGAGATGCTCGCGCTTCATCGGCGCTGGTTGCCAGCTCTCGCGATAGTCGCCCGCTTCCTGCACATGGCCGATCGGCGGACAGAACAGCACGCCTTCGCGCGTCCGAACCGTCAACAGCGTGATTTCATAGTCGAAATCGATGAACTGCTCGACGATGACGCGCACCCGGTCGCCACGCATGTTGGCGACGGCATAGTCCCATGCAGCGGCGACATCACCGGGGCCGCGCACGACGCTTTGCCCCTTGCCGGACGACGACATCACCGGCTTCATCACACAGGGGAAGCCGGCGAAGGCCGCCCCGTCCTGCGCCTGTTCCAGCATCTCCGCATATCGATAGCGTGACGTGCGAAGCCCCAGCTCGTCCGCCGCCAGATCGCGTATCCGATCGCGATTCATCGTCATCGCCGCCGCTCGTGCGGATGGAACGACGATCTGTCCGGCCGCTTCGACTTCCTCCAACACCTCGGTGCGAATCGCTTCGATCTCCGGCACCACGAAATCCGGAGCATGGCGTTCGATCACCGCGCGCAGCCGGTCGGCGTCCAGCATCGGGAACACTTCCGCTTCGTCCGCCATCTGCATGGCAGGGGCACCGGGATAGCTGTCGCAGGCGATGACATAGGCACCGAGTCGCTTTGCCGAGATGACAAATTCACGCCCCAGTTCGCCCGAGCCAAGCAGCAGGATCTTTGCAGTGAATGTCATGGCCGACCCGTCATCCTTTCCCATCCGCCTGTCATTCTCCGCATAATCGATATTTTATTATGTTCGACCCCGATTCCCCTATTGACGAAACATGCTGCACTCGCGAAACGTTCGCGCGCCATGAAAATCATCGCCCCCTTAGCCGCCGTGGCGGCCCTTTTCGCCCTCTCGGCCTGCAACCCTCCTGAGCCCGAGGTCGTCGACACCAACCCCGATCCGATGGCGGACCAGCTCGCCAACGCGGCGCCGGTGGAACTGCCGCCGTCGGTGAAGGAAAGCGTCAGCTATCGCTGCAAGGACAACAGCATCGTCTATGTCGACATCCTTGCTGACGGTTCGGCCAATCTGCGCGCGGAAAAGACCGACATCCCGACGCGCGTGAAGGCAGAAGAGCCCGGCAAGACGCTGACGGCCGAGGGCGGATATTCGCTCTCCGGCACCGGCGAAACCGTCGAAATCGCGATGAAGGGCGGCAACGCGCAGAGCTGCAAGCGCTAACTTCGCAAACCAAAAAGCAAAAGGGCCGGCGGAGCGATCCGACCGGCCCTTTTTCATTGGATTTGGATGCAACCCACCGGCGGCGCGATTGCCGGTCGTGCCGCCTCAGCGGTTTACGACGTATTGGTTTTCCTTCGACCAGGCAAAAGCGCGACGGCGCAGGCTGCTCTGGTCGATATGACGCCCAACGGCGCTGCTGCGCGCCACATAGGGGCGGTCGGTCGCCTGGGGCATGATCGAGGCATAGAGCGGCGCATGCTCTGCGATCTCGCGCGCACGCTCATGGGCATTGCGGCTGTCATTGGGGTCCACCTGAAGATGGATATGGCAAGGTGCGGGCAGGTCGTAGGCTTCCCGCATCTGGCGGATGGCCTCTTCCGACACCTCGACCTGATAGGCGATGCCCTCTCCCTCACCATAGGAGACCGGATCGCCGAGCAGCTTCACGCGCCAGCCCATGTTGATGAACAGGGGAAGCAGGCGAACCTCTGAGAAGGCGATGTAGCTGCTGATGCCGCACGCATAGGCGATTTCCAGCGGCGTAAGCATCAGCATGGCGCGACGCTGCTGGTTATGCCGCTTGCCGCCCGTCTCCAGGCAGAAACCGCGGCTGAATTCCCATGTCTTCGACCCGTTGAGCGATCCGGTGCCGGGTGCCAGCGCATGCGGGAAGACGTCCATCAGCATCGAGCGATCATTTGTCGGCCGATAGCGGCCCGACATCGTTACCCGGCCCTGCCAGTCGAAACCGATGCCATAGATTGCTTCGTCATCATCATATTGGTCGATTTCGCGACCGTCGGCGGTGACATTCAGCTGCCAGCCCAGTTCGTCGACGAAAACGGATTTGCGCACCCGAAACAGATCGTCGAGCTCCCGCCTGTAGAGCTCGCGATTATCCTTCGTTACCAGATGAAGCACGACCGATACCCCGCATCCGTTTCGTTGAACGGCGCATTAATAATAGTCGATATTCTCGGATGATAAAGGTGGAAAATCACTCATCGTGGTAAGCAGCCACCCCCTGCGCGCGGCCAGTGAGATCGCCATGCGACGATCTGTCATGCCCAGCGTCTTCATCGCGTCCACAATGTGCAGTTCGATGACGGCGACCGTCCGGTTCAGCTTCAGCGCAATATCAAGCAGGCTGTCGCCGACCAAAATCCGTCCCAAAATGAAACGTTCATGGAGAGACAGCCCGCAGGCCGTCATCACATCGGCCTCCTTCTCGCGCAGCATTTCACCCCGCGCGGCATAAAGCACGCAGTAGCCGCGCACGCGGGCAATCGCCGCCTTGTCCAGCGCCCGCATGGGAGGCGTGAGCAAAATGGTAAACTGCTCTCCCCACGCGCCGTCGACGTCCACCACGCGTGAAGCTTTGTCGAATCGCGCCGCGGGAACGAGCGGAATCACGTTCGTATCGCCCATCAATCGGGGCGCATCCCCGAACAACGGCACAAATCCTGGCTCGTCGCGGCGGCCGCAATAATGGCCGTTGATGCCATCTTCGGTCAGGGCAGCCGCGAACAGGGAGACGAGATCGTCCAACCGCGACTCGATCAGAATTCGCGCCCGCAACTGCTCACGCGCCGAAACGTCAGCAAATTTGGTAAATCCGGCGGTATTCTTCATCGGTAACTGCGGCTCCTTCAGCCTTCGAACCGCATGCTATCCGCGGGGTTCTTAACAATCCGTGGGCATTTGCACGGGGATGCCGATCTCCGCGAAAAGGTAAGCCTCCTTTAAATCTTGTTGATTATTCGGGCTCAGAAGAGTCCACGATTGAAACACGAACATCCCTTTCTATCCGGCCGAGAGGCCAGGACCGCAGGCACCGGATCCAGCGGCTTTGCGGCCGGTTTCCTGGAACCGGCGGCGCTTGCCGGCATCGGCCAATGCACTGCTCGAACGGTGGATGGCCTGCTGCTCAGCGACGAACGCGGGCGGGAAATTCTGGGCTTTGAAAGCGCCGTATCGGCTGTGTCCGCGCTGAAGCTACTGACGCCCGCCTCACGCACCGACCTGTTCGCCGCAATCCGTCGCCTCACATCGGGACAGCCGGAACGCCTCGCCATTTCCTGGCAGGCGCCGGAAGGGGATATGCGCCACGCGGACGTGGCGATCGCCATCGCGCCGGGCGACGATACATTGTTCATCACGCTGATCGATCGGACAGATGAGCGCCGTGAGCTGGAGAAGGTCCGCGCAAGGGCCGAACATCTTTGGCATACGGTGGAATATAATCCCCAGATGCCGTGGCTTGCCGAGCAGGACAAGGGCGTCACCGCAGTCACCGACCGCTATCTCCGCCTCGTGGGATTGAAGGAAGAGGAGGCACTTGGCTTTCTTGGCTGGATGAAGGTCGTCCATCCTGAAGACCTGCCCCGCATGCAGGCCGCGGTAGGCAAGGTGATGATGACCGGCACCGCCATGGACATCCGCCTGCGGTTCCGCATCGCCAATGGCGAATATCGGTGGATGCGATCGCAGACCTTCCCGCGCCGTGGCGAGAATGGCGAGATCATCCAGTGGTACGGCTATACCGAGGACATCCACGAGATCGTCCTGCAGGAAATCGAGACCCGCTGGGCGGCGGAGCATGACCCGCTGACCGGCCTGCCCAACCGCATGCTTTTCAACAAGCGGCTGGACGAAGTGATCGCACGCGCAAGCACCGAGATGACCCGCGTCGGCCTGATGATGCTCGACCTGGATCACTTCAAGGATGTGAACGACATCTTCGGCCATGATGCGGGCGATCGACTGCTGCGCCAGTTCGCGCGGGTGCTGCAGGAAAATATCCAGGTGGAGGCCACCATCGCGCGGCTGGGCGGCGACGAGTTCGCCATCCTGCTGCCGAACATGGAATCGCCCGACACGCTGGAAGAACTGGCCGAGCGCATCTTTGCCGGTTTGAAGAAGCCCATTCCGCTCGATGACCGCGATCATGATTGCCGGTCGAGCGCCGGTTCCGCGATCTTCCCGGTCCACGCATCGAACGCGTCAGAGCTGTTCAAGCACGCCGATATCGCGCTCTACGAAGCCAAGAATGCCGGACGCGGCAAGTATATGAGCTTCGAACCGAAGATGAAGAACGCGATGCAGCGCCGTGTCGCGATGGTGAATATCGGGCGCGAGGCGGTCGAGAACCACCGGCTCATCCCCTATTATCAGCCGCAATTCTCGCTGCTGACCGGCGAAGTGCTGGGCTTTGAGGCGCTGCTGCGGCGGCGCGACCAGAACGGGCAGATCTGCCCCCCGGCATCGATCGCCGAGGCGTTCAACGATTTCGAGGTGGCCGAGGCGATCGGCATCGAGATGCTCGACATGATCGTTCGCGACATGGTCGCCTGGCGGGAAGCGGGGCTGGATTTCGGTTCGATGTCCATCAACGCCTCGACATCGGAATTCCGTAATCGCGATTTCATCGGCCGGCTGATCGCCCATGCCGACGGCGCCGGCATCCCCCGCGACAAGTTCGTCGTCGAGGTGAACGAGGATGTGTTCGTCGGCCGCGCGGCGCCGCTGGTCGGCCAGATGATCACCGAGCTGAAGCAGGAAGGCTTCGGCATCTCGCTCGACGATTTCGGAACGGGCTACGCGTCGCTCACCCATTTGCGGGAAATTCCCGTCGATGCGCTGAAGATAGACCGTTCGTTCATCATGGACCTGTTCGGCGAGACCGGAAACGACAATGGCGCGATCGTGTCGGCCATCATCAAGCTGGGGCACAGCCTTGGCATGACCGTGGTCGCCGAGGGGATCGAGACGCGTCGTCAGGCCGATTTCCTGAAGAAGCATGGCTGCACGGTCGGTCAGGGCTTCCTGTTCGGCCGCCCTTCGCCAAAATCGGCGATCGACGAACTGCTGGCCGGTCAGCGCCGGATCGCGATGTAGTCAGCCGGCGTTCGCCGACATCTCTTCCATCCGCCGCTGCATTTCGGCCTCGTCGATGTCCTCGACATGCGTCGAGATCGTCCAGCGATGGCCGAAGGGATCGATCAACCCACCTGAACGGTCGCCATAGAACTGGTCCTCAACCGGACGCTCCTCGACCGCTCCCGCCGAGATGGCGCGTGCGAATGAGGCGTCCACATCATCGACATAGAGCATGAACCCGGCGCTCGCCCCGCCCCGCTTGCGTGGCCCGAGCAGATCCCTGTCCGGAAATTCGTCGGCGAGCATGACGACCGAATCCCCGATTTTGATTTCCGCGTGACCGATGCGATCGCCCATCGGCATGCGCATCAGTTCCTTCGCGCCGAACGCCTGGGCATACCAGTCAAGCGCCGCGGCCGCGCCATCGATCACCAGATAAGGGGTAATGCTGTGATAACCTTCGGGAATGGGCTTCACGCTCATGGCGGCATCCTTTCCGAGTCGTTATGTCGGCCATGATCCGCTCCCTCCGTCTGCCCGGCAACGGTGCTGCGCTACAGCGATATGCATTTGCGGCTGACAAGAACGGGCAGGGCCGCTAACGGCTCTGGCCATGACCATCACACCCGAAATCGTCGCCCAGCACGGCCTGTCCCCGGAAGAATATGAGCGCGTCCTGCACGCCCTGGGGCGGGAGCCCAATCTGACGGAACTCGGCATCTTCTCGGTCATGTGGTCGGAGCATTGCAGCTATAAAAGCTCGCGCATTCACCTGAAGAAGCTGCCGACCACGGGCCCGCAGGTGATCTGCGGCCCCGGCGAGAATGCAGGCGTCGTCGATATCGGTGACGGACAGGCGGCGATCTTCAAGATGGAGAGCCACAACCACCCGAGCTACATCGAACCCTATCAGGGTGCAGCGACGGGCGTCGGCGGCATCCTGCGCGACGTGTTCACCATGGGCGCCCGGCCGGTCGCCAATATGAACGCGCTGCGGTTCGGCCGGCCCGATCATCCCAAGATGCGCCATCTGATCGCAGGCGTCGTCCACGGCATCGGCGGTTACGGCAATTGCGTCGGCGTGCCCACGGTCGGCGGGGAAGTGAACTTCCACCGTGCCTATGACGGCAACATCCTGGTCAACGCGATGACTGTCGGTGTCGCCGACACCGACAAAATCTTTTATTCGGCTGCCTCCGGCGTCGGCAATCCGATCGTCTATGTGGGTTCGAAGACGGGTCGCGACGGCATTCACGGCGCCACTATGGCATCGGCCGATTTCGACGAAGACAGCGAGGACAAGCGCCCCACCGTCCAGGTGGGCGACCCGTTCACCGAAAAGCTGTTGATCGAGGCGTGCCTTGAGTTGATGGCATCGGACGCGATCGTCGCGATCCAGGATATGGGGGCAGCGGGCTTGACCTCCTCATCCGTGGAAATGGCCAGCAAGGGCGGCGTCGGCATCCGGCTGAACATGGACAAGGTGCCGCAGCGCGAAACCGGCATGACGGCCTATGAAATGATGCTGTCGGAATCGCAGGAACGCATGCTGATGGTCCTGAAGCCGGGCCGCGAGGCCGAGGCGGAAGCAATCTTCCACAAATGGGAGCTGGATTTCGCGGTGATCGGTGAAGTGACCGACACCGGCCGCATGGTGCTTGTCCACCAGGGCGAGACCGTTGCCGACATTCCCCTGGCGCCGCTTGCCGACGACGCGCCGCTTTACGATCGCCCGCATGTGCCGACGCCGCAGCAGGCCCCGCTGGCGAATATCCCCGAAAAGCTGGATGTCGCGGCCGACCTGCTGACGCTGATGAGTTCCCCCGACATCGCCAGCCGCCGCTGGATCTGGGAGCAGTATGACCACATGGTCGGCGCGGACACCGTCCAGCGCCCGGGTGGCGACGCGGCGGTGGTCCGCGTCCACGACACGGAAAAGGGGCTGGCGATCAGCACCGATTGCACGCCCCGCTATTGCTATGCCGATCCGGTCGAGGGCGGCAAACAGGCGATCGCCGAGTGCTGGCGCAACCTGACCGCCGTCGGCGCAAAGCCGCTGGGGGCGACCGACTGCATGAATTTCGGCAATCCCCAGCGCCCGGAGATCATGGGCCAGTTCGTCGGCTGTATCGAGGGCATGGCCGAAGCCTGCCGCGCGCTCGACTTCCCGATCGTGTCGGGCAATGTCAGCCTTTACAACGAAACCAAGAATGACGACGGCAGCGGCAGCGCGATCCTGCCCACGCCCGCGATCGGCGGCGTCGGCCTGCTCGACGATTGGTCGAAATCCGCCACCATCGCCTTCAAGGCGGGCGCCCAGTTCATTCTGCGCGTGGGTGCGGTGCGCGGCGACCTTGGTCAATCACTTTGGCTTCGCGAAGTCCATGGCCGCGAGGACGGCCCCCCGCCGCAGGTCGATCTGGAAGCGGAACGCCGCGTCGGCGATTTCATCCGCAAAAGCATCGCCCATGGGCAGGTGACGGCGGTGCACGACATTTCCGACGGCGGCATGCTGGTCGCCCTGACGGAAATGGCGCTGGCGGGTTCGTTCGGCGCACTGATCGACATCGCCGACCAGCCCAACCCGGCGGCCGCGCTCTTTGCGGAAGACCAGGGCAACTATCTCGTCACGGTAGACGGCGACATCGCCGACTTCGTCGGATCGGCCGGGCTGGCCGACGTCGAGATCACCCTGCTTGGTCAGACCGTGGGCGACGACGACAGCCTTCGTCTGACCGTCTACACCAAGGATGGCCGCGCCGAGATCGAGTTGGCCGACCTGCGCGCCGCGCATGAAGGGTTCTTCCCGAAGCTGATGGACAACCCGCTGCTCTGAGAGGTTTGGGGCATTGCGCATATAATCGGTGCTCCTGCGAAGGCAGGAGCCCATATCAACGGGTGCCCCGACGCGTCGGACATGGGCTCCGGGTCAAGCCCGGAGCACCGGGTCTGATGATGCGGACGATGCCCTAATTCGAGTCGAGCGCGCCACGGTCCATCGGGCTTGCACCGATCGACCAGGCGATACGCGCGAGAGCGGCCGCGGCCGCGGCGGCAATCCAGAGACTGTTGAGGCCGAGGACGGGATAGACCAAGCCACCGGCCACGGCACCGATGGTCAGGCCGAGCCAGAGGAAAAAGTGCGGCGCCCAGTCCCATTTCCGCCCACCGAGCAGCGCGGCCGTGACCTGCTGCCCGACCTTGACCAACGCGCCGGTCATGTAGGTCAGGCCGATGCGCACCTCGCCCTCTTCTTCAAAGACGGCGTTCTCCGCCCCCATGGCCAAGGCTGTGAAGGCCACCGCGGCACCGGGCAACAGCAGCATTCCCGATCCGGCCGCCAGGGCAAGCAACGCTGCGACGAGGGCCAGGACCACCGGGCGGCGATGCTCCCCCGCCATCCGTCCGACGAAAGTGCCTGTCATCACCCCGAACACGAACGTCACCAGCAGCCCCGCCACCAGCGCCGCATAGATATCCCCATGTGCGATGCCGATGCCGAGCCGGGTCGAATTGCCGCTCATGAACGAGACGAAAAAGCCGCCCGTCTGGATGAAGCCGATCGCATCCACATAGCCGGCGAGCGTGGACAGGCAGATAGCGAGCGCTCGAACGGGCTTGTCGTAGCGGACCATGCAGGGGATTTAGCCGTCCCGCCTCTGTCCGCCTAGATCGCGAACAAACAAAAGTGGGGCGGCCGCAGGCAGCCGCCCCATTCACGCGCTTGTCGTCGCCTCCGCCAGCCGCAGCCGATCGATATAGCGCACGATATCACCCGGCCATCCGGCGATCGCGGCGGCGAAGGTGGTCGTATCGTTCCGGTAGAGCGCCCGCAGCGCCTCCTCATAGCCCGGCCGGTTGCCGCAGGTGGCCTGCATGAAGCTGTAAGTCGCGTCCTGCCGTTCGCGTTCGCTGCGGCCGTTGCGGCGGGCATCGTCGATCAGCCGCCTGAGGGCGGCCGAGGCACCGCCGGATTGGCTCGCCAGCCATTCCCAGTGACGGGGCAGCAAGGTCACCTCGCGCGATTGGACGCCAATGCGCGGCCGCCCCGGCGTGCGGGGTGCCGCTGCCTTGAGCGCGTCCCAATAATCGAGATCGGTCACGCGGCCGGTCGCGTCGTCGAATGCCAGAATGGCGCCGTGATCGCCCGGGTAGCGCTCCTCAAGCAGGCGGGTGACGGCATCGCGCTCACCGCATGCCAGTTCCTCGTCGCCCAGAAATGCCGTTATCGTCGATGTCATCTGAATCTCCTCGCCCGCTATTTATACCCGGGTAAATATTTGTCAATATCATCCGGGTTTAATTCTTTGACGGAGACAGGCTTCGAACGCCTTGCGGCGGGCGCTTGATTCGCTACCCATGCGCCAGGAGTCTTTGCGGAAAAGGGGAATGGCATGCTGAAGCCGATCGTCACCGCCACCGCGATAGCGGGAACACTCGATATCCTTGCAGCCTTCATCCTCGCCGGGATGAACGGCGTCGGACCGGTTCAGGTGCTACAGTTCGTGGCCAGCGGCCCCTTCACCGACGCGATGTTCGGCAGCCCGGCCTATGCATTTTTGGGACTGCTGGTGCATTTCGCGATCATGGCCTGCATGGCTGCCGCCTATCTGCTGGCATCCGGCCAATTCCCTATCCTGAACCGATCACCGATTCGGTGGGGCGTGATCTATGGGCTGTTGCTGTGGTTCGTCATGAACTGGATCGTCACGCCCCTGCGCTGGCCGGAGACGGGTGCGCCGAGCGGTTTCCGCACGATCGCAACCCAACTCTTCTGCCATATCGTGCTTGTCGGCATTCCGATCGCGATCGTTGCCGCCCGGTTCCATATGCGCCGGCGCGCCTGATGTGACGACCCGCACCAACCAGCGCCATATCGCCCTCGACGCGCTCAGAGGGATCGCGGTGATGGGCATATTGCTGATGAACATCATCGCCTTCGCGATGCCGGAGGTCGCCTACATCAACCCGCTTGCCTGGGGCGGCACGGAACCTGCCGATATCATCGCCTGGGCAGTCAACTTCATATTGGTCGACGGCAAGATGCGCGGCCTGTTCTCCCTGCTGTTCGGCGCGAGCATGCTGCTCGTCATGGAACGCGCCAGAGCGGCGGGGGAGGACGAGCAATCGGTCCATGTCCGCCGCATGGGCTGGCTGCTGATCTTCGGCCTCGCCCACTATTATCTGCTTTGGTACGGCGACATCCTGTTCACCTATGCGATTTGCGGCTTTGTCGCGATGGTGTTCGCCCATATGGAGCCGCGCCGCCTGCTTCGCTGGAGCATCGGGCTATTCGCCGTGAACTTCATAGGATGGGTCGCCCTTCTGGGATCGATGATCGCCCTGAAATGGTCGGCGCTTCAGCCGGGAGCCGACGCCGACACGCTCAATTCCTATGCAGAGCTGGTTGCCTCCATCGGTCTGCCCGATGCCGAAAGCCTCGCCTCCGAGATCAATCTTCATCATGGCAGCTATGGGTTGATCGTGGCGGACAAGCTGACGGTGGGTCTGTTTCGCCCGGTCATATTCTTCTTTTATTCGGCCGTGGAAACGCTGGCGCTGATGCTGCTCGGCATGGCGCTGATGAAGACCGGTTTCATGGCTGGCGGGTGGAGTGCGGCCCGGTATCGCCGCGCCGCCGTCACCTGCTATGCGATCGGCCTTCCGGCGATGGCGCTGCTTGCATGGTGGTGCTGGTCAAGCGGGTTTGATGCGGTGACCACATTCGGCGCGACCTTCGCCTGGTCGGCCCCTTTTCGCCCGCTGCTGGCGATTGGGCATGCCGCTGTCGCGCTGCTCTTGATCAACCGTTTCGCCGGAACCGCCATCGTGACACGCATCGCCGCCGCAGGCCGGGCCGCCTTCACCAACTATCTCGGAACCAGCATCGTGATGACGGCGATCTTCTACGGCTATGGGCTTGGCCTGTACGGGGAGATCAGCCGCGCGGCCGCTTATCTGTTCGTATTGGGCGGCTGGATCGTCATGCTCGCCTGGAGCAAGCCGTGGCTCGACCGATTCGCGTACGGGCCTTTCGAATGGCTCTGGCGGTCGCTTGCCCGCGGAAAAATCCAGCCATTCCGCCGATCGTCATCTATTGCGACTTAATATCAGTAACGCTATATCGACTCTCAGTTCAGGAGCGGTGCTGATGGTCGTTTGCGTTTGCAATGCAATCCGGGAGAAGGATGTCAGAGCGGCCGTCCGTCAGGGCTGCACCGACCCTTGCAGCGCATATGCGAGCATGGGGCGGCGTCCCCGCTGCGGTCAATGCGTACCATTTGCACGTCAGATCATCGCTTCCGAGCGCGCGATTGCGTAGCGCTCGCATCTAGATTTCTGGCGGAATTCCGCCATTTTTTCAATGATTTTCCCCTTCCATTGGGATATGATGTCTCCTGACTTTTGATTGGAGAACATCATGAAGGGCGACCCCAAGGTCATCGAATTTCTGAACGAGGCGCTCAAGAACGAGCTGACCGCGATCAACCAGTATTTCCTGCATTACCGGCTGCTCGATCACTGGGGCATCGCCCGCCTCGCCAAGTTCGAATATGGCGAATCCATCGACGAGATGAAGCATGCCGACAAGCTGGCCGAGCGTATCCTGTTCCTCGACGGCTTGCCCAATTTCCAATTGCTCGGCCGGTTGAAGATCGGTGAGTCCGTGGAAGAAATTCTGACCGCCGACCTTGCGCTGGAAAATGAGGCGATCCCGCTGCTGCGCGACGCGATCGCGCATTGCGAAACCGTGCGCGACTATGTGAGCCGTGATCTGCTGGCCGACATCCTCGAGAATGAGGAAGAGCATGTCGACACGCTGGAACGCCAGTTCGACATGATCCGCCAGATGGGGCTGGAAAACTACATCCAGCTGCAATCGAAGCCGGCCGAGGAAGATTAAGGGCTAGCCTTACTCCAGCCCACCCAAGGCCTGTGCGCGCCGTCCATCCACCGGGCGGCGTTGCACAAGGGGATTGGACTCCCGATCGAACAGGGCCAGCGTCGCCTCGAACAAGGGACGCAGCCTGACGACCGCTTCGATCAGTTCGTCCGGCGATTGGCGAAGCTCGACACAGCTTCGCGCGACGGTTTCGATCTCTTCGGCCATGCCGGCCAGCGGATTGGCCCCAAACTGGCGGGATTCCCCCTTCAACGTGTGGGCAGGCAGGACGAGCGCGGCCGCGCTGCCTGCGCGCATGCCAGCCTCGATCGCCGCAACCGATTTGATGCCGTCCTCACGGAAATAGCCAAGGATGCGGATAAAATCCGCTCCCAGTTCGGCCCGCGCCTGCGAAAAGGCCGTCCAATCGACCAGATCAGTTACATCGTCGGACACTGCGCCCGTTGCTCCCCAGATGCAGCCATGAACGGCCACCGGCAGCCGGTCTAACGCCGGCGGGTAAATGTCAGGTTGATGACGGACTTAGCGCCGAACGAGAAACCCATTGCCGATCGCGGTTTCGACAGGGCCGACCTGCCAGCCATTCTGTTCGGCCAGCGCGGCGATCTCGCCGGGCGCAATCGGATCATCGGCGACGATCGAGACATCGCCCGCCGTCTCGCGCATCGTCCGCGCCAGCCGCAGGACCGGCCAGGGGCAACGCAATCCGCGCGCGTCGACCAGCGTCATCGGTCGAACGGGTTCTTCGGCGCGCGAAGCGTCAGCCGCACCGGGACCGCGCCAAATCCAAGGTCGCGACGAATGCCGTTGACCAGATAGCGCCGGTAGCTTTCGGGCAACTGGTCCACCCGCGTGCCGAACAGGACGAAACCCGGCGGGCGCGTCTTCGCCTGGGTAAGATAGCGCAGCTTGATCCGCTTGCCGCCCGGCGCGGGAGGTGGGTTCTTCTCGACCGCCGCCTCAAACCAGCGGTTGAGCTGGCCGGTCGAGACACGTTTCGACCAGGCTTCCCGGGATTCAAAGGCGACCTTCATCAACTGGTCGATGCCCTTGCCGGTTGCGCCGGAGATCGTCAGCACCGGCAAGCCCTTGACCTGCGCCAACCCTTCGTCGAGCGCGTTGCGGACGCCGTTGAACAGCGCGCTCGGCCCTTCGGCGATGTCCCATTTGTTCAGCGCGATGATGAGCGCGCGTCCTTCCTGCAGCACAAGGTCCGCGATGCGCAGATCCTGTGCTTCCAGCCCGCGCGTCGCGTCCAGCAACAGGACGACCACTTCCGCGAAATCGACGGCGTGCAATGCGTCTGCCACCGACAGCTTTTCCAGCTTGTCCTGAACATTGGCGCGCTTGCGCATGCCGGCGGTGTCGATCAGCCGGACGGGACGCCCTTCCCATTCCCATTCGATCGCGATGGAATCGCGGGTGATCCCCGCCTCCGGGCCGGTGATCATCCGATCCTGACCGAGCATCCGGTTCACCAGCGTCGATTTGCCGGCATTGGGACGCCCGACGATGGCGAGTTTCAGCGGGCCATCACCCGGCTCCTCCGTTTCGTCCTCGTCCGCCTCATCGTCGCGGTCGATATGGGGCAACAGGGCCTCGAACAGATCGGCAATGCCTTCGCCATGCTCCGCGCTCAGCTGCACGGGATCGCCGAAACCGAGCGCAAGGGATTCGAGCACGCCTTGCTCGCCCGCACGCCCCTCCGCCTTGTTGGCGACGAGAATGACCGGCGTATCGCCGCTCCGCAGCCAGCGGGCGATTTCAGCGTCCAGGGGCACGATGCCGGCGCGGGAATCGATCATCAGCAACGCGGCATCAGCCTCCGCCACCGCCGCCTCCGTCTGAGCGCGCATGCGGCCCGGAAGCGACTGTGGGTCGTCTTCCTCGAAGCCCGCCGTATCGATGATGCGGAAATCGAGGCCCAGCAGATGCGCCTCCCCTTCCCGCCTATCGCGCGTTACGCCGGGGCGGTCGTCGACCAGCGCCAGCTTCTTGCCCACAAGCCGGTTGAACAATGTCGACTTGCCGACATTGGGCCGCCCGACAATGGCGACTGTGGGGCGTTTCCTGGCCATCCCATTGCGCTTTCCCCTGAGCGCTCAGCGCCAGGCGGTCAGCCGTCCCTTGGTATCGAGCGTGTAGAGGGTGTTGTTGGCGACGACCGGCGGCAGATCGATTTCCGTGTCATAGCGAACGGTGGTTTCGACCGAGCCGGTTTCCGGCGCGACATAGGCGATTTCGCCTCGCGTGTTGGCAAGGATCAGCTTGCCGCCCGCGAGCACGGGACCGGTCCAGCTGATCGGTCCCTTCCTGTCATCCTCATCCTTCCAGCGGCGAAGCTGCGTCGACCAGCGCACCTTGCCGGTCGTCCGCGCGATGCAGAGCAGGCGAGCCTCGTCGGTCACAACGAACAGCCATTCGCCCGCCACCCAGGGGGTCGAAATGCCGGCGATGTTGATTTCCCAGATGCGCTGACCGGTCACCAGTTCCATCGCGACCATGCGCCCGCCCTGCCCGATCGCATAGACACGGCCCTGATCGATCACCGGATCGGCATCGATATCGGACAGCGTTGCGACCGAGGTGGAAATGCTGGTGCGCGACAACGCGTCCTGCCACACGGCGCGGCCATTCTCATAGCGATAGGCGTTCAGCTCGCCCGAGGAAAAGCCCACGACAATCGTGCCCTGCGCCACCGAGGGAGCCGCGACACCGAACACGCCGGCGGTCTCCAATGTGGCGGATTCGGTCCATTCGACATTGCCGTCCGTTTCGCGGAGCGCGAACAGCTGATTGTCCTGGGTCATGACGTAGACATTGCCGATCGCAACCGTGGGTGCCCCGCGAAGGGGGCCGCCGGGCCGCTTTTTCCAGATCAGCTTGCCGTCCGCGGCATTCATCGCCGCCACGTCGCCAAGACCATTGGTCGCGTAGAGATGATCGCCATTGACGCTGACGCCGCCGCCGAACAGCGATCGCGTGCCGTCTTCGGCGGCCTTCTCGTCATCGATCGTGGTGCTCCACACCAGCTTGCCTGTATCCGCGTCGAAAGCGCGCACCACGGCACGGGTGTCGATCACATAGACGCGCCCGTTCGCGACCACAGGCGATGCGGCCAGCCGCCAGCGGCGCGTGCTGCCCTCGATCGAGGCCGACCATATCCGCGATGGCGCCGCGGCCAGGGCCAGATGACCCATCGATTTCGATGCGTTTCCACCCGGTTGGGTCCAATCGGGGTTGGCGATCGGCGCAGGCAGCGTCACGGCGATGTCGGCAAGCGCGGGATCAACCTCGACACCGCTTTCGGACACCAGAACGGGAATGCGCTTGCCAAGAACAGGGGTCTTGGGCTTGCCGTTACCGCTGAAAATACCGCAGCCAGCCAATGAGGCGAGCATGACCAGCGCCAGGGAATTTCGAATGACCAAGTTCATTTAGCAGCACTTCCGTTCGTCTTCGGGGCGGTCGCGTCGACCCCCAATATGCTTGCCATCTGCACCGCACGTGAACGGATGGATTCAGGCACGCCCTGATCGCCGCCAATCGCGGCAAACAGCTTGCCCGCCTCCGCCGGCTGGTTCTGACGGAGGTGCGCTACGGCAACCATCTCGCCGGCGCTGCCGAACCAGGGATTTCCGGGCACCGCAAGCGGCTTCAACCGGGCAATGATCGTGGCGGGCGGCAGGCTGTCATATTCGGCGGCAGTCTGGCGGATCAGCGCGAGATCGCGGTGCGGTTTGCCGAGGGTCGCATCGTCGGCGACTTTCTTGAACGCGGCCGCCGAGCCCTTCAGATCCTCTTTCTGCATGGCCATGTCGCCCAGCGCCAGGCCCGCGGAAGCGCGATAGCCCGGCTGCTCGGATTTGGTGAGCCCTTCAAGAATCGGCTTGGCGGCATCGGGCTGGTTGCGTGTCAGCTTGTCGAGGGCATCGGACAGCTTTTCGCTTTCTACGCCGGCCTTCTGCCTTTGTTCGTGCTGCCACCACAGGTAGCCGGCGAACACCGCCAGGCCCAGCGCGATCAGAATCGCAAGCACCCGGCCGTATTTCTTCCAGAATCCGGTCAGCTGATCGCGGCGAAGCTCTTCATCAACCTCTCGCAGGAAGGCTTCATTGTTCTGAGGCGTCAAAGCCAAGGCGGATCTCCACGGGTGAAAAAATTCGGCGGACCTTAGCCGCCGTGGCGAATGAACGAAAGCGTCTCAATCCTTGGGCTGATAAGTCTGGTCCGCCCCCGGAAACGCGCGCGACCGCACTTCTGCCGCATAGGTCGCGACGGTGTCGCCGATACGCTGCGCCAGATCATCATAGCGCTTCACAAAACGAGGGGTGCGTTCGAACATGCCGAGCATGTCGTCAACCACCAAAACCTGACCGTCGCACTCGGCGGAAGCGCCGATGCCGATCGTGGGGCACGAAATGGAGCGCGTGATCTCAACCGCGATCGGCTCGACCACGCCCTCGATGACGATGGAGAAACAGCCGGCATCCGCGACCGCCTTTGCGTCGCGAATAATCTTGTTGCGCTCGACGGCGGTTCGCCCCCGGGCACCGTAGCCGCCCAGCGCGTTCACCGCCTGCGGCGTCAAGCCGACATGGGCCATCACCGGAATGCCGCGTTCTGTGAGGAAACGGACGGTGGGCGCCATCGCTTCCCCGCCTTCCAGCTTGACCGCTGCCGCGCCCGTTTCCTTCAGGATACGCGCGGCGTTAGCGAAAGCGTGTTCGGGGGACGCTTCATAGCTGCCGAACGGCATGTCGACGATGACCAGGCTGTGATAGCTGCCCCTGACGACGGCCGCGCCATGCGCGCACATCATCTCCAGGCTGACCGGCACCGTTGAAGGCAGGCCGTAGATCACCTGCCCCAGGCTGTCGCCGACCAGCAGCATGTCGCAGTGCGGATCGAGGATCTGCGCCATGCGAACGGAATAGGCCGTCAGCACCACCAGCGGTTCGCCGCCCTTGCGGTTCTTGATGGCGGGCACCGTCAGCCGCTTCATCGGCGACGGCGTCGGATTGGCACGGCTGGTCGACGTATCGATCGTGAACGTGGTGGACATGCCCGCCTCTTAGCGAGTCATGCCACGAACCGCCAGCGCGGGAGCCATCAACGGAGCGCAGCCACCGCATCAGCCGTGTAATCGCTGAACACGCCGTCCACGCCGGCATCCCTGAACAGACGATATTCGGCGGCCGCATCACCCTTGCGGCGCGGATTGATGCCTTTTCGAAAGCGGGCGGGCAGAAAGTAATTCTCGCTGCGAAACGTCCAGGGATGGACGAGGAGGCCGACGGCATGGGCATCCCGGATCACGTCGGTGGCCTTGCCCGACGCATTGGGGAAGATCAGTGCCTTTTCCGGACCGATGCCATCCGCATAGGTCGCGATTTCCTTCAGACCATCGGCCGAAACCATTGCCTTGCCGGCGGCATCGCTTGCGACGAGCTGGATCAGGCGGAGTCTGGTCATGCCTCTCAGCTGTTTCAGATTGGCCGTCTCGAACGACTGGATGAACACTGGGTCGTCTGCGGATACATACCCGTTCTGCGCCAGCAGGGAGACAAGGGGTTGCTCCAGCGACAGGCCGATGCCTTGAAAATAGCCCGGATGCTTTGTTTCCGGGTAAAGCCCGATGCGGCGTCCGGTCGCCTTTTCCTTGGCGCGAACCAGGTCGATGATTTCCTGCAGCGTCGGAATCTCGAACTGTCCGTCAAACGCCGTGTTGCTGGGTCGCAGCAACGGCAGCCGTTCCTTCGCCCGCAAAATCTTCAGTTCGGCAAGCGTGAAATCCTCGGTGAACCAGCCAGCGAACGACGTGCCGTCGATCACCTTCGTCGTTCGGCGATCGGCAAATTCAGGCTTGCTGCCGACATCGGTCGTGGTCGAGATTTCATTCTCGTGCCGGGCGACCAGCACCCCGTCCTTCGTCATGACCAGGTCCGGCTCGACGAAATCGGCGCCCTGGTCGATCGCACGCTCATAGGAAGCAAGCGTATGTTCCGGTCGCTCGCCGCTGCTGCCGCGATGCGCGATGATGATCGGCTGGGCCGCGAGCGGCATCGTCATGAACAGGGCCGCAAGCAAAAAGAGAACAGGCATGTGCGGCGCATCGTTATTCCTATCTGGTTGCAATCGCGTGACGGCGCCGATTCAGCGAATCCAACCCCGCGTCTTCGCCATGCGGGCGAACCAGACCAGCGCCGCGCCCACCACGATGATGAACAGCGGGAACAGTGTGGATGATGGGCCAATCGTCCGAAGGATGTCCGTTGCAAGGAAGACCCAGCCAAACTGGATGATCGCGGCCGCCAACGAGGTGAAGAACAATGTCTCGGCAAATTCCCTGCGCAAGAGCAGGCAGACCGCGCCCGCCAGGCCCATCCATACCGCCAGGGCATAGAGCGCCGTTACCCAGCCGGGCATCGCTTCCCATATATCCTGCTGTTCCTGCGGCAGCTTCGCCATTTCGGCGGGGCTCATCATCACCTGACTGAGATAGGCGAAACAGCCCATCAAGGTCCAAAGCAAAGCAAGGATCGCGACTGCCCAATACCAGGCGGGCACTCCGGGTTTTTCGGCATCTGCCATAAATCCCTCCTGTCCGTTCGCCCCGGCCCGAATGCTGATCCCTTCGGCGCCGAAATGCAATTGTCAGGATGGAAATGCGGCCTCGAACCGTTCGGGCTTGAACCCGACCAGCAGGCCGCCGGGATATTCGACCACCGGCCGCTTGATCATCGAAGGCTGCGCCAGCATCAGCGCGATCGCCTTGTCCGCATCCAGATCCCGCTTGTTTTCGTCCGGCAGGCCGCGAAACGTCGTCCCGGCCCGGTTCAGCACCACGTCCCACCCGGCCGCATCAACCCACCCGCGCAGCCGCGCTTCGTCGATACCGGCCGTTTTATAGTCGTGGAAAGCATAGGGAATCGCACGGCCCTCGAGCCATGCCCGCGCTTTCTTTACGGTGTCGCAATTCTTGATTCCGTACAGGGTGATCGTCATTCGCCGCTCGCTATGATTGGTCTTCGTACCCCGCCTATCACCGCAGGCGTGTTGAAAGAAGCGCATCCAGAATGATGATCGACTTGGCGATGCGAACGCCCTAGCAAATGGGCACACAAAAAGCGGGGACCCGGATGCCGTCTGGATTGGTAGCACTGCTCGACGACGTCGCAGCGATCACGAAGCTGGCGGCTGCATCGCTGGATGATGTCGCGGGGGCGGCGAGCAAGGCCGGCGCCAAGGCGGCGGGCGTGGTCATCGACGACACGGCGGTCACGCCCCGTTATGTCGTGGGACTGTCTCCCGATCGCGAACTGCCCATCATCGGCAAGATCGCCATGGGGTCTCTCCGCAACAAGCTGCTGTTTATCCTGCCGGTCGCGGTGGGGCTGAGTGCGCTGGCACCCTGGGCGATCACACCCCTTCTGATGCTGGGCGGCGCCTATCTCTGCTTCGAGGCGATGGAGAAAATCACCGAAGCCGTCACAGGCGGCCACGGGGATACCGAGGACGTGACCGAGATCACCGACCCGAAGGAACTGGAGGATCGGCAGGTCAGCGGGGCCGTCCGTACCGATTTCATCCTGTCGGCGGAGATCATGGCCATCGCGCTGGCGGATCTGCCCGAGGAATCGCTGGTCATGCAGGCTGTCGTCCTTGCCGCAGTCGGCATCGCGATCACGATCGGCGTTTACGGGGTCGTCGCCCTGATCGTGAAGATGGACGACATCGGGCTGCATCTTGCCGCGCGCGGAAACAGCGGGGCGCAGGCCCTTGGTCGCGGGCTGGTGAAGGGAATGCCGGTCCTGCTGAAAGCGCTTGCCTATATCGGCACGGCCGCGATGATTTGGGTGGGCGGCGGTATTATCGTGCATGGGCTGGAGGTCTTCGGCCTTGAGACGATCCCCCATTGGATCCACGGCGCGGCGGAAGCGGCGGGCCATGCGATCCCATTTGCGCGAGGGATCGTCGAATGGGTTGTTGGCGCAGCGGGATCGGCCGTGGTCGGCATGATCGTCGGTGGCGTGATCGTCGCCGTGATGCACGTGCTGCCGCGACGCCACTGACCATTTCCAGACGGCTGACATCTTCCCGAGAATATTCTACTGCGCCGCCATGACAGGGTGGATTCGGGACTCGAGATCGGCGCGCGGCGTTTTCGTCGCGGCGGCGTTACTTGTCCTGCTTTTGCGCACGCTGGTGCCCACCGGCTTCATGCCCGTCGAAATGGACGGCAAGATCGTCGTCCAGCTCTGCACTGGCGAGGGCGGTACGAAGAGTATCCTCATCGACATCGGCAAGAAGGCACCCGCCAGCGAGCACAAGATGTCGGACAAGCCCTGTACCTTCGCGGGCGGGTTCACCGGCGCATTCCTGCCTTCGATGCCGGCGCCCCTGGCGGTTCCCGCGCTGTCGGCGATCCTGCTTCCCTTCGGCGCCGCTATTGCCGACCTGACGGTTCACCGCCTCGCGGCGCCGCCACCGCCGGCCATAGGACCACCCCTGAACATCTGAAAGCAGGCGCGGCGACCTTGACCGGTTGATCGCGCCTTTTCGTGCCCGGCTCTCCCGCGGTTCGCGCGGGAACCAAGAGCCTGTGCTCATCGCTTCAGATTCCCGGAGGTATCCTCCTGTGCAAATCTCCCGTTTCACGCTTGCGGCCGCGCTGGTCGCAACACCTGCCTTTGCCCAGCACCAATTCGATCAGGTCGCCAACGATTCCATCCTCGTCGTCGGTCAGCACGACGCACCGATCACCGTGGTGCCGCGCGGCCTTTCCGTCTCGCTCGGCGAGCAGGAATTCGACGCGATCAACGCGATCAACGTCGAAGACCTCATGAAATATGCGCCCAATTTCTATGTGCGCAAACGCTTCGCGGGCGACGACAATGCCGTCGTCGCCCTGCGCGGCGCCAACACCATCCAGAGCGCCCGCACCATCGTGCTGGTCGACGGCTTCGTCGTGTCGAACTTCCTTGGCAACCGCTGGGACTATCCCCCCAAATGGAATGTGGTCGGCCCGTCCGAGGTGCGGCAGTTCGACATCGTCTATGGTCCCTATTCCGCGCGTTACGGCGGAAATTCGATGGGCGGCGTGATCTCGGTGACCACACAGGAGCCGGAAGGCACATCGGCCTACGGCACGGTGCAGGGCATGGTCATGCCGTTCAAGGAATATGGCTATGACGAGACCTTCACCGGATACAGCGTCGAAGGGGGCGCAGGCTGGAAGCAGAAGGACGGCCCGTGGAGCATCCGCGGCGGCTTCCGCCATTTCGAAAATACCGGCCAGTCGATGACCTACAACCTGCTGAGCCGTGCCACCGGCACAGCACCGGCGACGCCCGTCGCCGGCGCCTATGACGACGATCGCCTTGCGACGCCCGTGTTCGGTGGCGCCTCGCCCGTCGATGTCACGCAGGATCAGGCGCGCCTGCGGATCGGCTACGAGACCGAAGGCGGCTGGAAGATTGAGGGACTCGGCTTCGTCTGGAAAACGAAACAGGACCTGACCGATCCGCGCAGCTTCCTGACGGATGCCAATGGGAATCCCGTCTATCAGGGGCGCGTATCCTATGATGAGCAGGTCTGGAATGCGACTGGCCTTAACTTCTCGATCACGCGGCGCACGGAGTATCTGGCCGGGCTGAAGCTCGCCGGCCCCCTCGCCGGCTGGGACATATCGACGAACCTGTCGCATTACTGGATCCCCAGGCAGGACAGCCGCACGTCGACCAACTATGCCACCGGTGCCGCTTTCGGCGCGGGAACGCGGACCGTTCAGAACGATCCGGGCTGGTGGACCGGCGATGTCACGGCGGAACGGCGCCTGGGCAGCCATAAGCTTGCCTTCGGCCTCAACGCCAATCTCTACGAAACCGCGCAGGACACGTTCAGCACGGCCAACTGGCGCGCCGCCAGCAATCCGGCCTTCACTGCCGCCACGCGAGGCAAGACAAGCCTATGGGGCGTGTGGGCCGAAGATGCCTGGTCGCTGAACGGCAACTTCACCTTCACCGGCGGTATCCGTTATGACCGCTGGAGAGCCTTTGGGGGCGGCATATCGGGTCTGGTGAGCGGCGTTCGCGAGGATGCCTTCTACCCGACGCGTACCGCCGATTCCGTCAGCCCCAAGCTCAGCCTTCAGGGCGATATTCCCGGCGACATCAGCCTGCAGCTGAGCTTTGGCACGGCCACGCGTTTTCCGACCGTGGGCGAGCTGTTCCAGGGCCGGTTCGACACCGATCTCGGGATCATCGATCCTGAGAGCTTCGACCCCAATCTGCGGCCCGAAAAGTCGAAGGACGCCAACCTCATCCTGGGCCGCAGCTTCGGCAAGGTGCGAACCACCGCGAGCATCTTCTACCAGGATATCGAGGACGCGATCTTCAGCTTCCAGGGGCTGAACCAGTTCGGCACGGTCGTCAGCTCGTACAAGAATGTCGATCGGATGCGGCAGGTGGGCGTCGAGCTGATCGCCGAGATCAACGATATCCTGCCCGGCCTCGACATCGACGGCAACGTCGCCTGGACCGATGCCAAGACGCTTCGAAACGTCGCCGATCCGCGGGCAGAGGGCGTCCAGTTCCCACGCATTCCGCGCTGGCGGGCTAATGGCAACATCCGCTACCAGGTGGCGGAACCGGTCAAGCTTTCGCTCGGCTGGCGCTTTGCGACCCGCCCCAATTCGGATCTGCTCGGCCAGACGCGCGGCGGCGCCTATGGCTTCCAGACCGAATATTTCTTCGTCGACGGCCGCGCCTCCTTCGCGCTCAACAAGAGTTTGGAGTTGAGCATAGGCGTGGACAACATCTTCAACGATCAGGCTTATGTTTCGCATCCGCTGCCGCAGCGGACGTTCGTGGCCGACATCAAAGCGAAATGGTGAAGCTATGACACCAACCTTCGATCGTGCCGCATTCTATCGCACCATCTGGCGCTGGCATTTCTATGCCGGGCTGTTCGTGATCCCGTTCGTGCTGTTGCTGGCCGTCACCGGCAGCTTCTACCTGTTCAAACCGCAGGTGGAACGATGGGAGGAACGCGCCTTCCAGAACTTGCCCACCCAGGGCGCCGTTTCCCCCGAAAAGCAGGTGGAAGCGGCACTGGCTGCATTCCCCGGCGCCAGCTTCAACAATTATCGCCTGCCCGAACGGTCTGGCGATGCCGCGATGATCCATGTGGCGACGGCCAACGGCAGATCGACGCGGGACGTGTTCGTCTCTCCCCAAGGCAAGGTGCTAGGCAGCATCGCGCTCGAGGATCGCCTGATGGAAATCGACAAGGACATCCACGGGCAATTGTTGCTCGGCAAGCGCGGAAGCTGGCTGGTCGAACTGGCGGCGAGCTGGGCGATCGTGCTGGTGCTCAGCGGCCTCTATCTCTGGTGGCCACGTGGAACGGGGCTGGCCGGCGTCGTCTGGCCGCGCTTCGGAAAAGGCAGGCGTATCTTCTGGCGCGACCTGCACGCCGTCACCGGCTTCTGGATCTCCGGGCTGGTGCTGGTTCTGTTGACGACCGGCCTGCCATGGGCGGGCCTGTGGGGCAGCGCTTTCAAGACGGTTCGCACTGAACTGGGCTGGGTCAAGGGCGAGCAGGATTGGACGCTCGGCGGCGAGGCGCCGTCGATGAGCAGCGACCCCCATGCCGAACATGATCACGCAGCGATGATGGAGGCGATGCCTGCAATGCCCGCCACCAAAGCGCCCGCGATCGGGCTCGACGACATGGTCGCGAAGGCAAGGGCGGAGAAGCTCGCCTTCCCGGTGATCGTCACGCCACCTGGCGGGACGGGCCGCCTGGGCAGGCCAGGCATGGAGGAATGGAGCATCCGTTCGGATGCCCAGAATCGACCGCTGCGTACGACCATCACCTATGATGGGGCGGGTAACGAATTGTCGCGCGAAGGCTTCGGCGACGGCCATCTCGCCGACCGCATCGTTGGCTATGGCATCGCCTGGCACGAGGGGCAGCTGTTCGGCTGGGTCAACCAGCTCATTGGCGTTCTGACCGCGATCGGCCTGATCACAATGGCGGTCAGCGGGTTCATGATGTGGCGGCGACGCAAACCCGCAGACAGGCTGGGCGCTCCGACCGCAGCAACCGTTCCGCCGCGAATTGGCGGCGTGGTGACAATCATGTTCGTGCTTGCCGCATTGCTGCCGCTTCTGGCCGCTTCGCTTGCGCTGCTTTGGCTGTTCGAGCGGCTTATCCTTCCGCAGATGCCGGCACTGGCCCAATGGCTTGGCGTGAAGTCCCGGAAAGCGTCGGTTCAGGCATGATAGGACGAAACCGCGTCAGACGCTTACTGGCGCGGTCTCCCTTCCCACTTCGCCGAAAATTCGAAGATAGCGTGCGATTTCGGACGGCGCGCCGGTGGCCTTGGCAGGATTGTCGGACAGCTTCACCGCGGGCTTGCCGTTCGCTTGCACGACCTTGCAGACCAGCGAGATCGGGTCGAGCCCCTGGGTTTCGAACGGCGCGCAACCGCGGAAGTCGTTGGTAAGGTTGGTCCCCCAGCCAAAGCTGGTCCGCACCCGTCCGTGGAAATGCCGGTAGGTCGCCTCGATCGTATTCACGCCCATCCCGTCGGAGAAGATCAGCAGTTTCTCGCGCGGGTCGCGGCCCTTCTCCTGCCACCAGCGCATGATCTGCTCCCCTGCCTCGATCGGCGGCGCGCTGTCGGGCCTGAAACCCGTCCAGTCCGCCACCCAATCCGGCGCATCGCGCAGGAACGCGGCCGTGCCGAACGCGTCGGGAAGCGCGATCAGCAGATTGCCACCATAATGATCCCGCCAATCCTCGAGAACGCGATACGGCGCAGACGCGATTTCCGCGTCATTGTCCGCGAGCGCGGCGAGGACCATCGGCAGCTCATGCGCATTGGTCCCGATTGCCTCGAGATCATTGTCCATCGCCAGCAGGACGTTGGATGTACCGATGAAGCGCGTTCCAAGCCCCTCCTTCAGCGCCTCGACGCACCAGCGCTGCCACAGAAAGCCGTGACGCCGCCGCGTCCCGAAGTCGGAAAGGACAAGATCCGGCAGCTGGCGCAGGCGCTCGACTTTTCCCCACAGCTTCGCCTTGGCGCGGGCATAGAGCACGTCCAGCGCGAACCGCCCCTGGCCCTTCATCGCCGCGCGGGAACGTAATTCGTTGATGATGGCGAGCGCCGGGATTTCCCACATCGTCGTGTGGGTCCACGGGCCGTGAAAACGAAGCTCATATTGCCCGTCGACCTTGCGCAACTCATAGTCGGGTAAGCGAAATTCGGCGAGCCAGGCGATGAAATCCGGGCTGAACATCTGGGCTTTGCCATAAAAGCTGTTGCCGGCCAGCCAGATCAGCTCCTTCTTCGTGAACCGGACTTCGCGTGCATGATCCAGTTGGGCGCGCAGTTCACTTTCGTCGATCGCATCGGCGAGCCGCACTGTCTTGGTGCGGTTAATGAGTTCGAAGGTGGCTTGGACATCCGGATACAGATGACGGATCATCTGGAGCATCAGAAGCTTGTAGAAATCGGTGTCGAGCAGGCTTCGGACGATAGGGTCGAGCCGCCAATTATGGTTGTAGGTACGGGTCGCGATATCGGTAAGGGCCATATCTACCTAATCACGCTGTTGCGGCCGCTGCCACCCTCACTCCCACTCGATCGTGCCGGGCGGTTTGGACGTATAGTCGTAGACCACCCGGTTGATACCGGCGACTTCGTTGACGATGCGGGTGGCGACGCGGCTGAGGAAAGCGGCGTCGAAGGCGAAGATGTCGGCGGTCATGCCGTCGGTCGACGTCACCGCGCGCAGGGCACAGACCGAATCATAGGTGCGGCCATCGCCCATCACGCCCACCGTCTTGACCGGCAGCAGGACCGCGAAAGCCTGCCAGATCGCATCATAGAGGCCCGCATTTCGGATCTCTTCCAGATAGATCGCATCGGCCTTGCGCAGAATGTCGCATTTCGCCTTGTCGACGGCGCCGGGAATGCGGATCGCGAGCCCCGGGCCGGGGAACGGATGGCGACCGACGAATATCTCCGGCAGACCAAGCTCGCGGCCCAGTTCGCGCACCTCGTCCTTGAACAGTTCGCGTAACGGCTCGACCAGCTTCATGTTCATGCGTTCGGGCAGGCCACCGACATTGTGGTGGCTCTTGATCGTCACGGACGGCCCGCCGGTGAAGCTGACGCTTTCGATCACGTCGGGATAGAGCGTGCCCTGCGCCAGGAATTCGGCGCCGCCAACCTTGCGCGCCTCGGCCTCGAACACATCGATGAAGGTCTTGCCGATGAACTTGCGCTTGACTTCGGGGTCGGTCACGCCGTCAAGGCCGCTCAGGAACAGCGTCTCCGCATCCACATGGACCAGCGGGATGTTGTAGTGGCCCCGGAAAAGGCTGACGACCTGTTCGGCCTCGCCCTTGCGCATCAGGCCGTGGTCGACGAACACGCAGGTGAGCTGATCGCCGATCGCCTCATGGATCAGCACCGCCGCCACCGCTGAATCGACGCCGCCGGAAAGGCCGCAGATCACCCTGCCCTTGCCGACCTGCTCGCGGATTTCCTTGATCTTGGTCGCACGGAATTCCGCCATGCTCCAGTCGCCAGCCAAGCCGCAGACGTGGCGCGCGAAATTGGCGATCAGCTTGCCGCCGTCGGGCGTATGCATCACCTCTGGGTGGAACTGGACACCGAAGAAACGTCGCTCGTCGTCGGCGATGGCGGCGAAGGGGGCGCCCGGGGACTGCGCCACGCTGCGGAAACCGGGAGGAATCGAATCCACCTTGTCGCCGTGGCTCATCCACACCTGGTGGGTTTCGCCCTCGCGCCACAGGCCGTCGAACAATGCGCAGCGATCCGCGATCTCGATGAAGGCGCGGCCGAACTCCCCGCTTTCGCCCACCTCGACACGGCCGCCAAGCTGCATCGCCATCGCCTGCTGGCCGTAGCAGATGCCGAGAATGGGGATGCCGGCGGTCCAGATCGCCTCTGGCGGCAACGGCGGATCGATACCCACCACGGAGGACGGTCCGCCCGAGAGGATGATGCCGCTCGGTTTCAGCCGTTCAAATGCCTCGGCGGCCGCGTTGAACGGGGCGATCTCGCTATAGACGCCCGCTTCGCGCACGCGCCGGGCGATCAGCTGCGTCACTTGGCTGCCGAAATCGATGATGAGAATATTGTCTTGCGCTGACTCGGTCATGACCGCGCTGTTAGCAGAAGGCGCGTGCGGGGGAACCGGCTTTGTTCATCGACGCGCGTAGGACTGCCTGATGCGTATGTCGGCGATATCCCCGTCGCGCACCGCGCACTGGAATCGCTGGGGTGCGGTACGCCGCTCCCGATAGCTGTCGCGAAGCTCGATCGTGCCGACGACGTTCCAGCCGCCGGGGCGTCGGTCGACATAAAGAATATCACGCACGCTGGCGATGCGCGCGATCGAGAAGCCTTCATCTTCGGCGGCCAATGCGCAGGCGTCGACAGCCTCGTCCTCATAGCGGATCGGCGGCTGGCTTTCCGCATAGTCGCGCCCCGATCCTTCATCGAAACCGCGACGGAAATCGCGCATGGCGCCTTCGGCCGTATCCTTGGCCTGTGCAGCGGCACGGCGCGCGGCAGCCGCCATTTCGCCGACATTGCGGCCCAGCCGTTCCCGCGACTCGGATGTAGTGGACGGCGGCGTTTCGAATCCATCATTCCCCGCCACATCGGAGGGCGGTAGCGGCACCGACTGAACAGGCGGCTGTTGCGCGGCAAGGGGTGCCGCGATCGCCATGAGAAAAGCGGGCAGGACAAAGCGTTTCATCGCGTGAGTCTCCGACGAACCATGGCCGAGAGATAAGCCAGCGCCGCTGACCCTGCGATGAACTGTCAGGCGATGTCCATCCCCGTCCATTGCGCCGCAAAAGCCCAGAGATCAGCCGCTTCCTCGATCACCTTGTCCGTCGGCTTGCCCGCCCCGTGCCCCGCGCGGGTTTCGATGCGGATCAGATGGGGCCGGTCGCCGATGTCGGCCGCCTGCAGTGCGGCGGCATATTTGAAGCTATGGCCCGGGACGACGCGATCGTCCGTATCGGCGGTGGTGACAAGGATCGCGGGGTAATCCGCACCCGCGCGAATGTTGTGATAGGGCGAGTAGTCGAGCAGCCGCCGGAAATCCGCCTCCACCGACGGATGACCATAATCGTCCACCCAATAGCGGCCCGCGGTCCAGCGATCGAAGCGCAGCATGTCCATAACGCCCACCGCAGGCAGAGCCGCTGCGAACAGATCGGGGCGCTGGTTGATCACGGCGCCGACAAGCAGCCCGCCGTTGGATCCGCCCTGAATGGCGAGCTTGCCCGCCGTCGTGATCCCCTGCCCGACCAGATATTCTGCGGCCGCGATAAAATCGTCGAACACATTCTGCTTGTTGGCGAGCCGGCCGGCGTCGTGCCACGCCTTGCCATATTCGCCACCCCCGCGGAGATTGGCGACGGCCAGCACCCCACCCTGTTCCAGCCAGGCGAGCCGCGTCGGCGAATAGCCGGGCGTGAGCGAGATGTTGAACCCGCCATAACCGTACAACAGCGTCGGCGCGCCGTCGGTCAGATCAAGCCCGGCGCGGTGAACGAGGAACAGCGGCACGCGGGTGCCGTCCTTCGACGCATAGAAATGCTGGTTGACCGTGTAATCGGCTGGATCGAAGGCCAGCTTCGGCTCGGCCCAGGGCGTCGCCTGCCCGGTCGCCACGTCGTAGCGGTAGATCGCGGTGGGCGTGGTGAAGCTGGTGAAGGCGAAGAACGTCTCCGGATCGTCCATCTCACCGCCGAAGCCCGAGGCCGTGCCGATACCGGGAAGCGGCACGACGCCCAGCGGCTGGCCATCGAGGGCGAAACGACGCACCTCGGTCTTCGCATCGACCAGATAGGACAGGAACAGCATGCCGCCGACGATCGAGGCGCCGCCCAGCGTTGCTGCATCCTCCGCGACAAGCTCTGCTGCGACGGGATCGGCCTCGGCAATGTCGAGCGTCACCACCCGCAGGCGGGGCGCATCGCGGTTGGTGACCCAGTAGAAGATGGTGCCGCGATTGCCGATGCACGACCAATGATGCTCCAGCCCCGGGATCAGGGTGCGGGCAGGCCAGCCGGGCTGTGTGAGATCGACAAGCGTGATCTCATAGCGGTCATCGGTGCCTTCGTGTGACGTGACGACCAGCCAGTCGCCATCTTCGGTAACGCCCGCGCCGTGCCCCATCTTCGGCCGATCGGGAGTAGAATAGACGAGAATATCCGCCGATTGCGGTGTACCGAGGCGATGGAAATAGACGGCGTGGTTCTCGTTGAGCGCCTGGAAGGTCTCCCCGCTCGCCGGTGCTGGGAAGCGCGAATAAAAGAAGCCGGCACCGTCCTTCATCCAGCTCAGCCCGGAAAACTTCACCCATTGGACGGCATCAGGCAGGCCCGCGCCCGTATCGACATCCAGCACGCGGATCGTCCGCCAGTCGGTGCCGCCTTCCTGAACCGCATAGGCCAGAAATCGCCCATCTTCCGACGGCGCCCATTCGGCGAGTGCGGTGGCGCCATCCGCCGACCAGCCATTGGGATCGATCAGCAGACGTGCGGGGCCATCCAGCCGATCGCGGACATAGAGCGGCGATTGGTTCTGAAGCCCGTCATTGCGCTGGTGGAAATAGCGGTCCCCCTTGCGCCAGGGCGGGCCGACACGCTCATAATCATAAAGCTCGGTAATCCGCGCACGGAACCGGTCGCGGCCCGGCAGGGTAGCGAGATAGGCGTCGGTGACCGCGTTTTGGGCCGTTACCCAGGCACGGACCCGCTCATCCTCGCGGACATCATTTTCCAGCCAGCGATAAGGATCGGCGACGGGCGTGCCGAACTGGGTTTCGACGATGTCGTCGCGATGGGTGACTGGATATTGCATCGACTTGTTCCGACAAAAGAAAAGGAGGCCGCGACATCGTCTGTCGCGACCTCCTCGTCAAATCCGTTGAGCGGGATCAGGCTGCTTCGTCGAGATCGCCGTCATCGACCAAAACCGGACCGGAGTCCTTGCCCTTGGCGTCGACGTCGCGGTCGATGAATTCGATGATCGCCATCGGGGCCGCGTCCGATGCGCGGATGCCGGCCTTGATGACGCGGGTGTAGCCACCGTTACGGTCGGCATAACGCTCGGCCAGGACGTCGAACAGCTTCTTCAGCTGTGCGTCGTCGAGCAGACGGGCATGAGCCAGGCGACGATTGGCAAGGCCGCCCTTCTTGGCGAGCGTGACCAGCTTCTCGACATAGGGGCGAAGTTCCTTCGCCTTGGCGAGCGTCGTGGTGATCTGCTCGTGCTTGATGAGGGCCGCCGCCATGTTGCGGAACAGGGCCGCGCGATGGGACGAGGTACGTTGCAGCTTACGGCCGCCGACGCGATGACGCATATTCTTCACTCCGTTCGTTCAGGGGCCGTACGAGGTACCCCGGACCAGGCGGCGAAAACGGGGCGCCGCCCATACCCCTTCTTCAGATCGTGGCCGCCGCGGCATAGCCGCGTCGTCGGTCGGGCAATGCCCCCCGGCCGGGCCCGGCGATCAAACCCGGAATTAGCGAACGCTAATCCCGGACGCCGGGCTCAACCCATAATGTCTTGTTCGAGCTTCTTGGCCATTTCCTCGATGTTCTCAGGCGGCCAGCCCGGGATTTCCATGCCGAGCCGCAGGCCCATCGACGACAGGACTTCCTTGATCTCGTTCAGCGACTTGCGGCCGAAGTTCGGCGTGCGGAGCATCTCGGCTTCGGTCTTCTGCACCAGATCGCCGATGTAGATGATGTTGTCGTTCTTCAGGCAGTTGGCCGAACGCACCGACAGTTCCAGCTCGTCCACCTTCTTCAGCAGGTAACGGTTGAGCTGGTTGGAATCGCCCTCGCCATCGGCGGCAGCCGACGGAGCAGCGACACCGGCGGCCGGCGACGAGATCGCCATGCCGTCGTCGAAGTGGACGAACAGCTGGAGCTGGTCCTGCAGGATACGCGCGGCATAAGCCACCGCGTCATCCGGAGTGACGGTGCCGTCGGTTTCGATCGTCAGCGTCAGCTTGTCATAGTCCAGTTCCTGGCCGACGCGGGTGTTCTCCACCTTATAGGCGACCTGGCGAACCGGCGAGTAGAGCGCATCGACGGGGATGAGGCCGATCGGCGCATCCGCCGGGCGGTTGGCCGTCGAGGGGACATAGCCCTTGCCCACGTCCGCGGTCAGTTCCATGTTCAGCGTCGCGCCATCGTCCAGGTGGCAGATGACCAGATCGGGGTTCATCACCTCGATGTCGCCGCTGACCGCGATGTCGCCCGCCTTCACCTCGGCCGGGCCGGTGACGGAAAGCTGGAGCCGCTTCGGTCCCTCGCCCTGCATCTTGAGCGCGATCTGCTTCACGTTCAAGACGATATCCGTCACGTCCTCACGCACGCCCGCGAGCGACGAGAATTCGTGCAGCACGTTCTCGATCTTGATCGATGTCACCGCCGCGCCCTGCAGGGAGGACAGCAGCACGCGACGCAGCGCATTGCCCAGCGTCAGGCCGAAACCGCGCTCCAGCGGTTCCGCGACGAAGGTCGCCTTGCGCTTTTGGTCCCCGCCAGCCTTCTTCTCAAGGCCGTTGGGCTTCTTCATTTCCTGCCAGTTCTTCGCATTTACAGCCACGGTATTCCCCTTGGCATAGTGGCGGGAGCATCACGCCCCGGCCGAAAACAGACTAAGGATGGCCCGCGTCCGGGCCATCCACCGGCACGATCAGACGCGACGACGCTTCGAGGGGCGAACCCCGTTATGCGGGATCGGGGTGACGTCGCGGATCGACGTGATCTGGAACCCGACTGCCTGCAGCGCGCGCAGCGCCGATTCACGGCCCGAACCCGGGCCCTTCACTTCCACTTCAAGCGTGCGGACGCCGTGGTCGGCAGCCTTCTTGCCCGCATCTTCCGCCGCCACCTGGGCAGCATAGGGCGTCGACTTGCGGCTGCCCTTGAAGCCCATCATGCCGGCCGAGGACCAGCTGATGGCATTGCCCTGAGCATCGGTGATCGTGATCATCGTGTTGTTGAAGCTGGCGTTCACGTGCGCGACGCCGGCGGTGATGTTCTTGCGCTCGCGCCGACGAAGGCGCTGAGGTTCGCGTGCCATGATGTTAGTTCCTGACCTCTATCTTGTGTGACGCCGGGATGGAGCCTTCGATCGGCCTGTTTCCGGCGGAGTAAATCATCTCCCGGACGATTTACTTCTTCTTCCCGGCGATCGGCTTGGCCTTGCCCTTGCGGGTGCGCGCATTGGTATGCGTGCGCTGGCCACGAACGGGAAGCCCCTTGCGATGACGAAGCCCGCGATAGCAGGCGAGGTCCATCAGGCGCTTGATGTTCACCGAGGTCTGGCGACGCAGGTCACCCTCAACCGTATGGTCCGCGTCGATCGTCTCGCGGATCTGGAGCACTTCCTGATCCGACAGATCCTGAACCCGGCGCTCAGGCGCGATGTTCAGTTTCTTGGTGATCTCGGCAGCCTTGGTACGGCCGATTCCGTGAATATAGGTCAACGCGATCACGACGCGCTTGTTAGTGGGGATGTTGACCCCCGCAATACGTGCCATTCTATTCTTTCTCCTGCTCCACGGGCGGGTTGGCGTGCCACGCCCATCTCAACGCTTCATGTACCCCGAAACGCATGAAACCGACGGACGAACAGAGTCGCCGCCGGGAAGCCGGTGTTTCAGGGTGGCAGCGGATTTAGGGAGCAGTTTTCCTGCTGTCAAGCGGAGTCGCCCCCTATTGCGACCGGCCGAGCCATACTGCTTCTCTCGTCCGGCATTCGACCCTACCATGTTTCGCGAGGGCAATGAACCATCGGTTCTCAGGTTCCGGTCATGCGCCTTTTCCGGATCGATCTCCATCGCTATCTCAGCAAGGACAGGACGGAGAACCCCGACGACATGAAGCCCCCCCTACACATCCGCATGCACGAGCGCGACAATGTCGCCATCGTGGCAAATGACGGCGGCCTGCCGGCGGGAACCGTCTTTCCATCCGGCCTGACGTTGCGGGATCATGTCCCGCAAGGCCACAAGGTCGCACTGGAAGACGTACCGGCCGGCGGTGCCGTTCGTCGCTACGACGTGCCGATCGGCTATGCGGTCGAGGATATTCCGGCCGGCAGCTGGGTGAACGAGCGGCTGCTCGACATGCCGGACGCTCGTGCGCTCGACAATCTGCCGATCGCAACGGTCCGGCCCGAAGCCAAGGCCCCGTTGGAAGGCTATACGTTCGAAGGTTATCGCAATGCCGACGGATCGGTCGGCACGCGCAATATCCTGGCGATCACCCAGACCGTGCAATGCGTGAAGGGAGTGACCGAGTTCGCGGTGGAGCGGATCCGGAACGAATTGCTCCCGCGTTTCCCCAATGTCGACGATGTGGTCGCGCTTGAACATGGCTATGGCTGCGGCGTCGCCATCGATGCGCCGGATGCGATCATTCCCATCCGTACCCTTCGCAACATCAGCCTGAACCCGAATTTCGGCGGCGAGGTGATGACGGTCAGCCTGGGCTGCGAAAAGCTGCAGCCGGAACGGCTCTGGCCCGACGCGCCGACCGATCTGGTCCGCTTGCAGGATGACGAGCATGTCGGCTTCATGTCGATGGTCCGGTCGATCATGACGCAAGCGGAGGAGCATCTTGAACGCCTGAACGCCCGCAAGCGTGAGACGGTGCCCGCGAGCGAACTGGTGGTGGGCGTTCAATGCGGGGGCAGCGACGCATTCTCCGGCGTCACCGCCAATCCGGCGGTCGGTTTCTGCACCGACCTGCTGGTCCGTGCGGGCGCGAGCGTGATGTTCTCCGAGAACACCGAAGTACGCGACGGCATCGATCAGCTCACGTCACGCGCCAGTTCGCCCGAGGTGGCGGAGGCGATGATCAAGGAAATGGCGTGGTACGACGCCTATCTGCAACGCGGCGGCGCCGATCGCAGCGCCAATACCACTCCGGGAAACAAGAAGGGCGGTTTGTCGAACATCGTCGAAAAGGCGATGGGATCGATCGTGAAGTCGGGCACTTCACCCATCTCCGGGGTCCTGTCGCCGGGGGAAAAGCTGAAGCAGAAGGGGCTGACCTACGCGGCTACGCCAGCGAGCGATTTCATCTGCGGAACGCTACAGCTTGCTGCGGGCATGAACCTGCATGTGTTCACCACCGGCCGGGGCACGCCCTATGGCCTGGCCGCCGTCCCGGTAATCAAGGTCGCGACGCGCAGCGACCTCGCACGGCGCTGGCATGACCTGATGGATGTCGACGCAGGCACGATCGCCACTGGCGAGAAAAGCATCGAGGAAGTCGGCTGGGAACTGTTCCACCTGATGCTCGACATCGCCAGCGGCCGCAGGAAGACCTGGGCAGAGCAGTGGAAGCTGCACAACGCCCTGGTGCTGTTCAATCCGGCGCCGGTCACCTGACCGGCATCGGCCTAGCTGTCGAGAATGGCCTCGATCGCTTTGGTCACTTCATCGATATCGGCCATGCCGTCGACCCGGCTCACCAGCCCGCGCGCTTCATAGATCGGAAGGATCGGCGCGGTCTTGGCGCGATATTCGGCCATGCGGGTGCGAACGGTCTCCGCATTGTCGTCTGGTCGCCGCTTGAACTCGGCCGAACCGCAGATGTCGCAAACCCCTTCGACCTTCGGCCGCTTGAACTTGTCGTGATAGCCCTCGCCGCATTTGGCGCAGGTGAAGCGGCCGGTGATCCGCTCGACAAGCGCATCCTCGTCCACTTCCAGCTCGATCACATGATCAAGCGTCTTGCCGCGATCGGCCAGCAGCTTGTCGAGCGATTCAGCCTGCGAAGCGTTGCGCGGATAGCCGTCGAAGATGATCCCGCCGACGGTATCGGGCTGATCGATCCGTTCGCCCAGGATCTGGAGCATCAGATCGTCCGGGAACAGCTTGCCGGCCTTCATGATCTCGTCGGCCAGGCGACCGAGATCGCTGCCCGACTTGACCGCGGCGCGCAGCAGGTCGCCCGTGGAGATCTGGATCATGCCTCGATCATTCTCGAGACGGCTGGCCTGGGTTCCCTTGCCGGCCCCCGGCGGCCCCAGCAAAATGATGTTCACTTACGCGCGCCCCTGCGCGATCAGCCCCTGTATCAACGTACTCTCCCGCCTTTCAGTTTGGCCTTCTTTATCAGGTCGCCATATTGGTGGGCGAGCAGATGGCTCTGGATCTGCGTCACCGTGTCCATCGTCACGTTGACGACGATCAGCAGGCTGGTGCCACCCAGATAGAAGGGGATGCCCGCGCTCGCGATCAGATATTCCGGCACCAGGCAGATCAGCGTCAGATAGGCTGCGCCGATGACGGTGATGCGCGTCAGCACATAATCCAGATAATCGGCGGTATTCTTGCCGGGACGGATGCCGGGGATGAAGCCGCCGTGGCGCTTCAGATTCTCCGAAGTTTCTTCCGGATTGAAGACAACCGCCGTGTAGAAGAAGCAGAAGAAGATGATGCCGGCGCCATAGAGCAGCATGTAGAGCGGCGTGCCATGAGCCAGATACTGGTTCAGGCTGATGATGAAATCGCCCCACTGGCTTTCGCCCTGCGTGCGCTGACCCGCGAACTGGGTGATGGTCAGCGGCATCAGCAGCAGCGAGGATGCGAAGATCGGCGGGATGACGCCCGCGGTGTTGATCTTGAGCGGCAGGTGGCTGCGGTCCGCCTGCATCACGCCACGCTGCGTCTGACGCTTGGGATATTGGATCAGCACCCGGCGTTGCGCACGCTCCATGAAGCAGATGAAGGCGATCAGGCCGAAGCCGACCACGATGATGCCGAGGATAAGCGCGGGCGACAGCGTGCCGGTGCGGCCGCCCTCGAACAGGTTGGCAAGCGTCGTCGGCAGCTGAGCGACGATACCGGCCATGATGATGAGCGACACGCCGTTGCCGACGCCGCGGCTGGTGATCTGCTCGCCCAGCCACATCAGGAACATCGTGCCGCCGACCAGCGAGACCACCGCGGAAATGCGGAACAGCATGCCGGGATCGACCACGGCCGCCACGCCCTGCGACGCGCCGAAGCTTTCAAGGCCGACCGCGATGAAATAGCCTTGGACCGCGGTCAGGCCCACCGTGCCATAGCGCGTGTACTGGTTCAGCCTCTTGCGGCCGCTTTCGCCTTCCTTCTTGATCGCGGCGAGCGTGGGCGACAGCGCGGTCGCCAGCTGCACGACGATCGAGGCGGTGATGTAGGGCATCACGCCAAGCGCGATCAGGCTCATGCGAGCCAGCGATCCGCCGGAGAAGGTGTTGAAGAAATCGAGCACCCCGCCCTGCGTCTGAGTCGCCAGGACCGACAATGCAGTGGGATCGACCCCAGGCAAGGGAATGAAGCTCAGCAGCCGGAACACGATGAGCACGCCCAGCGTGAACCAAAGGCGCTTCTTGAGCTCCGTCGCCTGCGAGAATTTCGACAGGTTCAGATTGCTCGCAATCTGATCGGCTCTGGATGCCATGTCTTGTATCGACCCCGGTAAATGTAGACGGCGGCGAAAGGCTATGTCGCCCCCCGCCGCCCCATATAGTGTCGAATGGCGGCTTGTCTAAGCCCCAAGCGGCAAGGCGGCGATATTAAGCCTTTGCCTTCTTTGCTTCGCGTGCCGTGCCCTTCTTGGCCGCGGCCTTTTCGGAAGCCGGAACGACCTTCAGCACGTCGACAGAACCGCCGGCCTTCTCGACCGCCTCGACAGCGCCCTTCGACGCGCCGGCGACGGAGAAGCTCAGCTTGGCCTTCAGCTCACCCTTGCCGAGCAGGCGAACGCCGTCCTTGCCGCCACGTGCCAGGCCAGCAGCCTTCAGCGCGGCGTGGTCCACGGTTCCCTTGACGTCCAGCTTGCCGGCATCGACGGCCTTCTGGATCGCGCCCAGGTTCACCTCGGCATAATCCTTGGCGAAGATGTTGTTGAAGCCGCGCTTCGGCAACCGCATGTGGAGCGGCATCTGACCGCCCTCGAAGCCGTTGATCGAGACGCCCGAGCGGCTCGTCTGGCCCTTTTGGCCGCGGCCGCTGGTCTTGCCCTTGCCGGAACCGATGCCCCGGCCAACGCGCATGCGGCCCTTGCGGGCACCTTCATTGTCACGGATGTCGTTCAGTTTCATTGTCTGCACTCGCTTTCGCTTTTGTCGCGCTGGATGACGGCAGGCTTATTCAGCCACCGTCACCATATGCTGCACCTTCTTGATCATACCGCGCACTTCGGGAGTATCCTCCAGCTCACGGGTCTTGTGCATCTTGTTGAGACCAAGGCCGATCAGCGTCGCGCGCTGGTCCTTGGTGCGGCGGATCGGCGATCCGGTCTGGGTGATCTTGATCTTGGCCATCTGCCTTACTCCACGACCGCTTCGGCATCGGCCTGGGCCGTCGCCTTGTCGGCGCCGCCACGGCCCAGCAGGTCGGCAATCTTCTTGCCGCGACGCTGAGCGACCGACTTCGGGCTGGTCTGCTCACCGAGCGCCTCGAAGGTCGCCCGGATCATGTTGTAGGGGTTGGACGTGCCGACCGACTTGGTCACCACATCGGCAACGCCAAGGCTTTCGAACACGGCGCGCATCGGGCCGCCCGCGATGATCCCGGTGCCCTGCGGCGCCGAACGGACGTAGACGCGGCCGGCACCGAAGTGGCCCGCACCGTCATGATGCAGCGTGCGCCCTTCGCGAAGGGGAACGCGAACCATCTTCTTCTTGGCCGAAGCCGTCGCCTTCGAAATGGCTTCCGGCACTTCGCGTGCCTTGCCGTGGCCGAAGCCGACCCGGCCCTTGCCGTCGCCCACGACGACCAGCGCCGCGAAGCCGAAGCGCTTGCCGCCCTTCACCGTCTTCGAAACGCGGTTGATGTGGACGAGCTTTTCGATCAGCTCCTCGCCGCCATCTTCCTGGGCAGGACCGCCACGACGATCGTCACGACGGCCACGGCCACCTTCACGGCCGCCCCGTCCGCCACGCTCACCACCGCGACCGCCACGGCCACCACGCGGGCCACGGCCCTGCGGCGCGTCAGCCTGCGCTTCCGAGCCAGCGAATTCCGCCGGGGTCTGGTTTTCGTCGACCATCATCAAAACTCCAATCCGCCTTCACGCGCGGCATCCGCCAGCGCCTTGACGCGACCATGAAACAGGAAACCGCCGCGATCGAACACGACCTTGGTCACACCGGCCTTCTTGGCCTGCTCGGCGACGCGCTTGCCAACCGCGGCAGCGGCCTCGGCAGTCGCGCCGGTCTTGCCACGCACGTCCTTTTCAAGTGTCGAGGCCGAAGCCACCGTCTTGCCGGCGGTATCGTCGATCACCTGGGCATAGATATGCCGGCCCGAACGATGAACCGAAAGACGGAGACGGATCGCGCCCTTGGCACGAAGCGCGGTGCGGACGCGCTGGCGCCGCTTCGCGAAGAGAGAAAGCTTTGCCATCTTACTTCTTCTTTCCTTCCTTGCGGAAGATGAACTCGCCGCGATACTTGATGCCCTTGCCCTTATAAGGCTCCGGCTTGCGCCAACGGCGGATTTCCGCGGCCACCTGGCCTACCTTTTGACGATCGATGCCGCTGATCTGGACCGTGGTCTGATCGGGCGTGGCGATCGTGATGCCTTCCGGCACCGCGAAATCGACGTCGTGGCTGTAGCCGAGCTGCAGCTTCAGGTTCTTGCCCTGAAGGTTGGCGCGGTAGCCGACGCCGGTGATCTCGAGCGTCTTGGTGAAACCCTCGGTCACGCCAGTGACCAGGTTCTGCACCAGCGTGCGATGCATGCCCCAGAAGGAACGAGCACGCTTGGTGTCGTTCGCGGGCTTCACGACGATCTGACCGTCTTCGATGCCATAGCTGATCTCATCAGCCATCGACATCGAGAGCGTGCCCTTCGGTCCCTTGACCGAAAGCTGGCTGCCCTCGATGCTGGCGCTCACGCCGCCTGGCATGACGACCGGCTTTTTACCGATGCGGCTCATCAGAATACCTCCGCCAGCACTTCGCCGCCGACATTCTGGTCGCGCGCTTCCGCGTCGGACAGAACGCCCCGTGGCGTCGAGACGATGGTGATGCCAAGGCCATTACGGACGCGCGGCAGTTCCTTCGAACCGGAATAGACGCGGCGGCCGGGCTTCGACACGCGGGCGACATGCTGGATCGCGGGACGCCCTTCGAAATATTTCAGCTCGATGCGCAGGCCGTTGTGGCCAGCAACCAGCTCTTCGCTGTAGCCGCGGATATAGCCTTCGCGCTGCAGCACGTCGAGGACGCGGGCGCGCAGCTTCGAACCCGGCGAGACAACGCTGTCCTTGCGGGCGCGCTGGCCATTACGGATGCGGGTGAGCAGATCACCCAGGGGATCGGTCAATGCCATCTCTTAAACCCTCACCAGCTCGACTTCGTGACGCCCGGGATCAGGCCCTTGTTGGCCAGATCACGCAGCTGCACGCGGCAGAGGCGGAACTTGCGATAATAGGCGCGCGGACGGCCCGTCACCTCACAACGGTTGCGGATCCGAGTCGGATTCGCATTGCGCGGGATCTCGGCCATCTTCAGCCGTGCGATCAGCCGTTCCGTCTCGTCCTTCGACTCGTCGTCGGCAATCGCCTTCAGACGGGCGTACTTGCCCGCATATTGCTTCACGAGCTTCTTGCGACGCTCATTCTTGTTGATCGAACTCAGTTTCGCCATGACTTAAGTTCTCGCCTTTCTCATTCACCTTCGCCGAACCGGCCCTGCCGGACGGCGGAAAATTGTTACGCGGCCTGCTTTTCCGCTTCCTGGGGGAAGGGGAAGCCGAACAGACGAAGCAGCTCGCGCGCTTCCTCATCCGTCTTCGCCGTGGTCGTGACGATCACGTCCATGCCGCGGATCGTGTCGATGCGGTCATAGTTGATTTCCGGGAACACCAGCTGTTCCTTCAGGCCCATCGCATAGTTGCCACGGCCGTCGAAGGACTTCGGGTTCAGGCCACGGAAGTCGCGGATGCGGGGCATCGCAATCGTGACCAGACGGTCCAGGAATTCATACATACGCTCACGACGAAGGGTCACCTTGACGCCGATCGGCATGCCTTCACGCAGCTTGAAGGTCGCAACCGACTTCTTTGCCTTGGTGATGACCGGCTTCTGGCCAGCGATCAGCTCCATTTCAGCGGCCGCGACCTCGACCTTCTTCTTGTCCTGCGTCGCTTCGCCCACGCCCATGTTCAAGACGATCTTGTCCAGACGCGGAATTTCCATGCTGTTCTTGTAGCCGAACTTCTCCATCATCGCCTTCGCGATGCTGTCGTCATACTGCTTGCGCAGACGCGGCGCGTATTTGTCAGCCATTGATGGTCTCCCCGGACTTCACGGCCACGCGGACCTTCTTTCCGTCCTTGGTTTCGAAGCGGACGCGCGTCGGCTTGCCCGATTTGGGATCAGCGATCGCGACCTTCGAGATGTGCAGCGGCGCTTCCGAACGCTCCAGGCCGCCCTGCGGGTTGGCCTGGGTCGGCTTGCGGTGACGAACGGCGACGTTGACGCCTGACACGATCACCTTGCCGTCCTTCGGCATGGCGCGCGTGACTTCGCCCGTCTTGCCCTTGTCCTTGCCGGACAGGACGACGACCTTGTCACCCTTCTTGATCTTCGCGGACGCCATTACAAAACCTCCGGGGCGAGCGAGATGATCTTCATGTGCTTGCGCGCACGAAGCTCACGAACGACCGGGCCAAAGATACGGGTGCCGATCGGCTCCTCGTTCTTGTTGACCAGAACGGCCGCGTTGGAATCGAACCGGATGGTCGAACCGTCCGGACGATGAATGTCCTTGGCGGTGCGGACGATGACAGCGCGGTGCACGTCACCCTTCTTCACCTTGCCGCGCGGCGCCGCTTCTTTGATGGACACGACGATGATGTCGCCAACGCCTGCAAAGCGACGCTTCGACCCGCCGAGCACCTTGATGCACTGCACGCGCTTTGCGCCCGAATTGTCGGCCACCTCAAGATTGGACTGCATCTGGATCATGCTTCGATCCCTTCTTCCTCAATTTGCCCGACTGCGACCGGGCAGAAAAAATGTCAGGCCTGGGCCGGCTCCGGCGCCTTGTGCGTATCAACGCGATCAAGCACCTTCCACGTCTTCAGCTTCGAAATCGGAGCGGTCTCCTCGATCCGCACCGTCTCGCCCTCATGATAGGCATTGGCCTCGTCATGGGCGTGATACTTCTTCGAGCGGCGGATGATCTTGCCGTAAAGCGGATGCTTCACCTTGCGCTCGACCAGCACAACCACCGTCTTGTCGGTCTTGTCGGAGACCACCGTTCCCGTCAGCACGCGCTTCGGCATGTCAATCTTCCTTATGCCTTGGCTTCAGCGGCGCGGGCGCGCTCGGTCTGAAGCGTCTTGATGCGGGCGATCGACCGGCGAACCTCGCGGACGCGCGACGGCTTTTCGAGCTGGTTGGTCGCGGCCTGGAAACGGAGGTTGAACGCCTCGCGCTTCAGATCGCCCAGCTGGCTCGCCAGTTCGTCGTCGGTCTTCACCTTGATGTCGTCCTTCTTCGCCATCGTCATGCTCCCAGGTGGCTGAAGTCGCCGAGGCGAGCGACAACCTTGGTCTTGATCGGCAGCTTGGCCTGGGCACGTTCGAACGCGACGGCGGCGAGCGGACCCGGAACGCCATCAAGCTCGAACAGGATACGGCCCGGCTTCACGCGAGCGGCCCAGTATTCCGGGGCGCCCTTACCCTTACCCATGCGGACTTCGGCCGGCTTCGACGAGATCGGCACGTCCGGGAACACGCGGATCCACAAACGCCCCTGGCGCTTGATGTGACGCGTGATCGCACGGCGCGCTGCCTCGATCTGACGAGCGGTGATCCGCTCCGGCTCCAGCGCCTTCAGGCCGTAGGAGCCGAAGTTCAGCTCGGTTCCGCCCGCGGCATTGCCGTGGATGCGGCCCTTGTGAGCCTTGCGGAATTTTGTGCGCTTTGGTTGCAGCATTGTTCTGTTTCCTGAGCCTTAGCGCGCGGGCCGCACGCCGGAGGTCTGAGCCTCCATCATCAACCGGTCCTGCGCCAGCGGATCGTGGCCCAGGATCTCACCCTTGAAGATCCAGACCTTGATGCCGCACACGCCGTATGCGGTGTGCGCTTCGGCCTCGCCGTAATCGACGTTGGCGCGCAGCGTGTGCAGCGGCACCCGGCCTTCACGATACCACTCCGTCCGCGCGATTTCGGCACCGCCCAGACGGCCGCCGCAGGTGATGCGGATGCCCTCGGCGCCAAGACGCAGCGCCGACTGAACGGCGCGCTTCATGGCGCGGCGGAACGCAACGCGGCGCTCCAACTGGTCGGCGACGCCCTGGGCGACGAGCTTCGCGTCGATCTCCGGCTTGCGGATCTCGACGATGTTCAGCGACACGTCGCTGGCGGTCATCGCGCCAAGCGTCTTGCGCAGCTTCTCGATGTCCGCGCCCTTCTTGCCGATGATCACGCCAGGGCGTGCGGCATAGATGGAGATACGGCACAGCTTCGCCGGACGCTCGATCACCACCTTCGAGATCGCGGCCTGCGGCAGGTTCTTGAAGACGAACTTGCGGATCTTCAGATCTTCCAGCAGCAGCCGGCCATAATCATGGCCTTCCGCGAACCACCGGCTGTCCCAGGTGCGGTTGATCTGCAGGCGAAGCCCGATCGGGTTGGATTTCTGACCCATGACTTATGCCTCTTCCTGCTGTTCGCGAACGACGACGCGGATGCGGCTGAACGGCTTGACGATGCGCGTCGAACGGCCGCGCGCACGCGACGCCCAGCGCTTCATCGACAGGCTCTTGCCGACGCTCGCCTCGGCGACGACCAGCGCGTCGACGTCGAGATTGTGATTGTTCTCGGCGTTCGCGATGGCGCTTGCCAGCACCTTGCGGACGTCAACGGCCATCGCCTTCGTCGAAAAGGCGAGGATGTTCATCGCATCGCCAGCCTTCTTGCCGCGGATCAGGCCCGCGACCAGGTTCAGCTTCTGCGCGCTGCCGCGAACGTTGGTGTTGACCGCAAGCGCCTCGTTATCGGCGACGCGACGCGGATTGGATTGCTTGCCCATCAGCGCTTGCCCTTCTTGTCGGCGGCGTGGCCCGGGAAGAAGCGGGTGGGAGCGAACTCGCCCAGCTTCATGCCAACCATGTCCTCGTTCACCGAAACCGGCACGAACTTGCGGCCATTGTAGACGTTGAACGTCAGGCCAACGAACTGCGGAAGGATGGTCGAACGGCGCGACCAAGTCTTGATCGGCGCACGGGCGCCCCCTTCCTGGGCGGTTTCAGCCTTCTTCAGCAGATGCAGGTCAACAAAGGGACCTTTCCAGACGGAACGGGCCATGATTACCTCTTCTTCTTCGCGTGACGCGACCGGATGATCATCTTGTCCGTCGCCTTGTTGTGGCGGGTGCGGGCACCCTTGGTCGGCTTGCCCCACGGGGTCACCGGATGACGGCCGCCCGAGGTACGGCCTTCACCACCGCCGTGCGGGTGATCAACCGGGTTCTTGGCGACACCGCGCGACAACGGACGGCTGCCCATCCAGCGGGCGCGACCGGCCTTTGCAAAATTCTGGTTCGCGTTGTCGGGGTTCGATACCGCGCCAACCGTCGCCATGCAGTTCGAGTGGATGTAGCGCTGCTCGCCCGAGTTCAGGCGAACGATCACCATGCCGCGATCGCGACCGACGACCTGCACATAGGTGCCGGCCGAACGGGCGATCTGGCCGCCCTTGCCCGGCTTCATCTCGACATTGTGGACGATCGTGCCGACCGGCATCGATCCCAGTTCCATCGCGTTGCCCGGCTTCACGTCGGTCTTCTTGCCCGCGACAACGCTGTCGCCGACACCCAGACGCTGCGGCGCCAGGATGTAAGCGACCTCACCGTCCTCATATTTCACGAGGGCGATGAAGGCGGTGCGGTTGGGATCATACTCGATCCGCTCGACCGTCGCAGGCTGGTCCCACTTGCGGCGCTTGAAGTCGATCAGGCGATAACGCTGCTTATGACCACCGGCGATGCCACGCGAGGTGACATGGCCCTTGTTGTTGCGGCCACCGGTCTTGCGCTTGCCTTCGGTCAGCGCCTTGACGGGCTTGCCCTTCCACAGCGACGACTTGTCGACGAGGATCAGGCCGCGGCGGGCCGGGCTCGTCGGATTATAATGCTTGAGTGCCATCGTCCTGCCCTCAGATTCCGGTGGTGACGTCGATGGACTGGCCCTCGGCCAGCGTCACGATCGCCTTCTTCATGTCGGAACGCGAGTAGGGCTTGCCCTTCCAGCGCTTCGTCTTGCCTTTCTGGACGATCGTGTTGACGCCCGTGACGGTCACGTCGAACAGCGCCTCGACCGCAGCCTTGATCTCCGGCTTCGTCGCGTCGTTCGCGACCTTGAACACAACTGCGTTGTGCTCGGTCAGCATCGTCGCCTTTTCGGTGATGTGCGGCGCCACGACCACGTCGAAATGACGGTTGTCGACGGCCTTCGCCTGCTTCTTAGCCATTGAAACGCGCCTCCAGCTTCTCGACCGCGGCGCGCGTCAGCACCAGCGTATCATGCTTCAGGATGTCGTAGACATTGGCACCGATGGCCGGCAGCACGTTGACGGCATACAGGTTGCCGGATGCCAGCGCGAAGCTGTTGTCCACGGTGTCCCCGTCGATAACCAGCGCGGTCTTGCCGAAGCCCAGCTTCGCCAGATCGGCGGCCAGCGCCTTGGTCTTGCCGTCCTTCACGGTCAGCGTGTCCATGACGATCAGCGAGCCGGCCTTGGCGTGGCTCGAAAGCGCCATCTTCAGGCCGAGCGTGCGGATCTTCTTGTTCAGCGACGGATTGAAGTCACGAACGCGAGGACCGTGAGCCTTCCCGCCGCCGATGAAGTTCGGCGCACGACGGTTGCCGTGACGAGCGGTACCGCCGCCCTTCTGACGACCGAACTTCTTGCCGGTACGTGCGACATCCGAACGCTCGCGCGCGCCACGGGCAGTGCCGCGACGCTTTTCGAGCTGCCAGGTGACGACGCGGTGCAGAATGTCCGCGCGCGGCTCCAGCCCGAAAATCTCGTCGTTGAGATCGATGTCGCCCTTGCCCTTGGCGTCGAGGGTCTGAACCTTGACCTTCATGATCAGCCCTCCTGGCCTTCGGTGGCTTCCGTCGCCACCACGACCTCTTCAGCCGGGGTGTCAGCGGGAGCGCTGTCGTTTGAATTGGCAGCCTGCTTCAGGCCGGCGGGATAGGGGGCCTCGGCTGGGCGAGCCACCTTGACCGCGTCCTTGACGATCAGCCAGGCACCCTTGTGGCCGGGCACGGAGCCCTTCACGAACAGCAGGCCACGCTCGACGTCCGTGCGGACGATCTCGAGGTTCTGCTGGGTGCGCTGACGGTCGCCCATGTGGCCGGCCATCTTCTTGTTCTTGAAAACCTTGCCCGGATCCTGACGGTTACCGGTCGAGCCGTGCGAACGGTGGGACACCGAAACACCATGGGTGGCGCGAAGACCACCGAAGTTCCAGCGCTTCATCGCGCCCGCAAAACCCTTGCCCTGCGTCTGGCCCGAAATGTCGACCAGCTGGCCGGCAACGAAGTGATCCGCCGAAATCTCGGCGCCCACGTCAAGCAGCGCATCCTCGGCCACGCGGAATTCGACCAGGCGCGCCTTCGGTTCCACCTCGGCCTTGCCGAAATGGCCGCGCTGCGGCTTGGCGACATTCTTCGCCTTGGCGGTGCCGGCGCCGAGCTGGACCGCGACATAACCGTCACGGTCAACTTCCTTGCGCGCGACGACCTGGAGGTTGTCGAGCTGCAGGACGGTGACCGGCACGTGGCGGCCATCTTCCTGGAACAAGCGGGTCATGCCCATCTTCTTCGCGATCACGCCTGTGCGCATGATCCAATTCCTTCCAAACAGAGGCTCACCAGCGGACCGGCGAGCGTGCCAACGAAAAAGGCCCTGGTTCAAGCAAACCAGAGCCAGCCCAATGTCCAACGCCCCCGTCAGGGCCAGATTTCCGCTTCATATCAAAGCGAAAGACGGGGACTCGGTCGCCAGCATGCTGGCCGGTATCCCTGCTCTTTCCATTCCGGCTTGCGCCGAAACGAGCACCGCCCGGTCGAATCAACCGTGCGGGAGAGGCGGCCTCTTAGGCCAGTTTAATCTCAACATCAACACCCGCTGCGAGATCGAGCTTCATCAGCGCGTCCACAGTCTGCGGGGTCGGTTGCACGATGTCGAGCATGCGCTTGTAGGTGCGCACCTCGAACTGCTCACGCGACTTCTTGTCGATGTGCGGCCCACGGTTGACCGTGAACTTCTCGATGCGCGTCGGCAGCGGAATGGGGCCCCGGATCAGCGCGCCCGTACGGCGGGCGGTGTCGGCGATGTCGCCGGTTGCCTGATCAAGCACACGATGATCGAACGCCTTCAGGCGAATCCGGATATTCTGCGTTTCCATGTCCACTACCGATGCGAAAGAGCCATGCCCCTTTTCAGAGGCTTACAAAAATAGGCCGCCCCATTCCCGGTTAGGGGAATCGGGCGGCGGAGGCGTCTATATTACTTCTGAATGCTGGCGACAACCCCTGCGCCGACCGTACGGCCACCTTCGCGGATTGCGAAGCGCAGGCCCTGGTCCATCGCGATCGGGGCGATCAGCTTGACCTTCAGGTTCACGTTGTCGCCCGGCATCACCATCTCGGTGCCTTCCGGCAGAGCCACTTCGCCCGTCACGTCGGTCGTGCGGAAGTAGAACTGCGGACGGTAGTTGGCGAAGAACGGGGTGTGACGGCCGCCTTCATCCTTCGACAGGATGTAGACTTCCGAGCTGAACTCGGTGTGCGGCGTGATCGAACCCGGCTTGGCCAGAACCTGACCACGCTCGACTTCTTCACGGCCGACGCCGCGGATCAGCGCACCGATGTTGTCGCCGGCCTGGCCCTGATCGAGCAGCTTGCGGAACATTTCAACGCCGGTGACGGTCGTCTTCTTGGTATCCTTGATGCCGACGATCTCGACTTCTTCGCCGACCTTCACGATGCCGGTTTCGACGCGGCCGGTCACGACCGTACCACGACCCGAGATCGAGAACACGTCTTCGATCGGCATCAGGAAGGCCTTGTCCAGCGGACGTTCCGGCTGCGGAATCCAGTCGTCAACGGCCTGCATCAGCTTCAGCACGGCGTCGTGACCGATTTCCGGGGTCTTGTTCTCGAGCGCGGCAACGGCTGAACCGGCGATGATCGGAATATTGTCGCCGTCGAAGTCATACTTCGAGAGCAGCTCGCGGATTTCCAGCTCGACCAGCTCGAGGATCTCGGCGTCGTCGACGAGATCGACCTTGTTCAGGAACACGACGAGCTGCGGCACGCCAACCTGACGGGCAAGCAGGATGTGCTCGCGGGTCTGCGGCATCGGGCCGTCGGTTGCCGACACGACCAGGATCGCACCGTCCATCTGCGCGGCGCCGGTGATCATGTTCTTCACATAGTCAGCGTGGCCGGGGCAGTCGACGTGCGCGTAGTGGCGCTTGTCGGTTTCATATTCGACGTGGGCGGTCGAGATCGTGATGCCGCGCTCACGCTCTTCCGGGGCCTTGTCGATGTTCGCATAGTCGACGAACGTCGCACCGCCGGTTTCGGCCAGCACCTTGGTGATGGCGGCCGTCAGCGACGTCTTGCCGTGGTCGACGTGACCGATGGTGCCGATGTTGCAGTGCGGCTTGTTCCGCTCGAACTTTGCTTTAGCCATTTTTCCTACCTTCTTTCAGATCGATTTCGGACGCGCCGCCCGATGCGGACGCGGCCATTAGCATAAATTTCGCGTTACGCCAGCTTCGCCTTCACTTCGTCAGCGACGTTCTGCGGCACTTCTTCATAATGCGAGAACTGCATCGTGTACTGCGCACGCCCCTGTGTGAACGAACGAAGCTGGTTCACATAGCCGAACATGTTGGCGAGCGGCACCATTGCCAACACCGCCTGTGCATTACCACGAGTATCCGTGCCCTGGATCTGGCCACGACGCGAATTCATATCACCGATGACGTCACCCAGATAATCCTCCGGCGTCACCACTTCGACCTTCATGATCGGTTCGAGCAGCTTGATGCCGGACTTCTGGGCCGCTTCACGCATCGCGCCGCGGGCGCAGATTTCGAACGCCAGCGCCGACGAGTCGACGTCGTGATAGGCACCGTCCGTCAGGTGAACCTCGAAGTCGATGATCGGGAAGCCGATCAGTGAACCGGTCTCGGCGGTTTCGCGGAAGCCCTTTTCCACCGACGGGATGTATTCGCGCGGAATGTTGCCGCCCTTCACCTCGTCGAAGAACTGGAAGCCCGAGCCGCGTTCGCCGGGGATCACGGTAACCTTCACGCGGCCGAACTGACCGGAGCCGCCCGACTGCTTCTTGTGCGTGTAGTCGATGTCCACCTTCTTCGCGAGATATTCGCGATAGGCGACCTGCGGCGCACCCACATTGGCCTCGACCTTGAACTCACGCTTCATGCGGTCGACCAGAATCTCGAGGTGGAGTTCGCCCATCCCCTTGATGATGGTCTGGCCCGATTCGTGATCGGTCGAAACGCGGAACGAGGGATCCTCGGCAGCCAGGCGGTTGAGGGCGATGCCCATCTTTTCCTGGTCAGCCTTGGTCTTCGGTTCCACCGACAGCTCGATCACCGGCTCGGGGAATTCCATCCGCTCCAGGATGATCGGGTTCGCCGCGTCGCACAGCGTATCGCCGGTCGTCGTTTCCTTCAGACCCGCGATCGCGACGATGTCGCCTGCGAACGCCTCGTCGATGTCCTCACGCGAATTGGCGTGCATGAGGAGCATGCGGCCGATCTTTTCCTTCTTGTCCTTCACCGAGTTCAGATACGAGCCCTTCTCCAGCTTGCCGGAGTAGATGCGCGCGAAGGTGAGCGAGCCGACGAACGGATCGTTCATGATCTTGAACGCAAGCGCCGAGAACGGCGCCTTGTCGTCAGCGGGACGCGTGTCCGGCGTCTCACCGTCGAGCTTGACGCCCTGAACGGCGGGAATGTCGAGCGGCGACGGCAGATAGTCGACGACGGCGTCGAGCAGCGGCTGCACGCCCTTGTTCTTGAAAGCCGAACCGCACAGCACCGGCACGAACGAGAAGTTCAGCGTGCCCTTGCGGATCAGCTTCTTCAGCGTCGCCACATCCGGCTCTTCGCCCTCGAAGAACTTCTCCAAAGCGACGTCGTCCTGTTCGACGGCCATTTCGATCAGCTCGGCACGCGCAGCAGCGGCAGCGTCCTTCAGGTCATCGGGGATGTCCTGATATTCGAACTTGGCGCCCAGCGATTCCTCGAGCCAGATGATCGCGCGGTTCTCGACCAGGTCGACCAGGCCCTTGAAACCACCCTCGATGCCGACCGGGAGATACAGCACGGCCGGGCGGGCGCCCAGACGATCCTTGATCATGTCGACGCAGCGCTCGAAGCTGGCGCCGGTGCGGTCCAGCTTGTTGACGAAGCACATGCGCGGAACCTTGTACTTCTCCGCCTGGCGCCACACCGTCTCGGATTGTGGCTCAACGCCCGCCACGCCGTCGAAACAGGCGACCGCGCCGTCGAGCACGCGCAGCGAACGCTCGACTTCAATCGTGAAGTCGACGTGGCCGGGCGTGTCGATGATGTTGATGCGGTGGTCGTTCCAGAAACAGGTCG